>OLOM01000481.1_pt1 | contig 31314 bp, 29 predicted proteins | sample 1672531 | NCBI WGS metagenome assembly OLOM01 (sample SAMEA3136696, study PRJEB25190) | human gut metagenome | reverse complement strand
TTAAATCGTTTTTCAAGAACTGAATTACTGATTGGCGATGAAGCTGTGCAAAAGCTCAATGCTTCGCGCGTTGCTGTTTTCGGAGTCGGTGGAGTCGGCGGATATACAGTTGAAGCATTAGTCAGAAGCGGAATCGGCGCTATTGACATTATTGATGATGACAAGGTATGTTTAACTAATATCAACCGTCAAATCATTGCCACCACAGATACAATCGGCAAATACAAAGTTGATGTTGCCGAAGAAAGAATAAAATCAATCAATCCCGATTGCAAGGTGTACAAGCACCAAACATTTTATTCAAATGAAACTGCGAATGAATTTGATTTTTCAAAATACGACTATGTAGTTGACGCAATTGATACTGTTTCAGGCAAAATAGCACTTGTAATGCAGGCAAAGCAAGCCGGTGTGCCTATAATCTGTTCTATGGGTGCAGGAAATAAAATGGACCCAACCGCATTTGAAGTATCTGATATTTACAAAACGAGTGTTGACCCGCTTGCAAGGGTAATGAGATATGAGTTAAAGAAAAGAAAAGTTCGCAAGTTAAAAGTTGTATATTCAAAAGAAACACCTATTAAGCCAAAAGAAAGTGCGGAAAACAGTTGCAAACATCACTGCGTTTGCCCGCCGGGTACAGAGAGGACATGCACAGCAAGAAGGCAAGTGCCGGGAAGCAATGCTTTTGTTCCGTCAACAGTAGGTTTAATAATCGCCGGCGAAGTGGTAAAAGACCTCATCAAAAAATAATTTAAGGAAGAATTATGAAAAAGTATGAAGAAATAAGTGTAAGCGAAATGCTTAAGCTTGACGAAAGTGAATATCTTGTAATTGATATAAGGGATGAAATAGCTTTTACTTACGGAACAATAAACAATGCTGTAAATATTCCTCAAAATCAACTTGATGAAAAGCTAGGCACATTACCAAAAGATAAGCTTTTAATAATATGTTGCAAAAGTGGTATCATCAGTGACCCGGTAGCTCAAAATATGCGTGAAAAGGGCTTCAACGCTGCTAATTTAAAAGAGGGTTATTATGGCTATATGCTTGCCAATTTAAAAGATGACAGTGACCGGGTAAAAGATATAGAAAGAAGCATAAACAAGAAATTTCATAAAGGCATTTGGAGCAAATTTACCAGTGCAATTAACGATTATCAGCTTGTGGAAGAGGGCGATAAAATTGCCGTCTGCATTTCCGGCGGTAAGGATTCAATGCTTATGGCAAAACTTTTTCAGGAATTAAAGCGCCATAACAAATTTCCTTTTGAAGTAATCTATCTTGTTATGGACCCGGGATACAGCCCTGAAAACAGAGAAATCATTGAAAAAAATGCCAAACTTTTAAATATTCCTATAACTGTTTTCGAATCAAACATTTTTGAATCTGTATTGCATATCGAAAAATCACCTTGCTACCTATGTGCAAGGATGCGAAGAGGCCATCTTTATAACAAAGCCAAGGAACTCGGCTGCAACAAAATTGCACTCGGCCACCATTATGATGATGTTATAGAAACGATTTTAATGGGTATGCTTTACGGCGGCCAGGTTCAAACAATGATGCCGAAGCTTCATTCAACCAACTTTGAAGGAATGCAACTTATTCGCCCAATGTATTTAATCCGTGAAAAAGAAATTAAGCATTGGCGTGATTATAATGATTTGCATTTTATTCAGTGTGCCTGCAAATTTACAGATACCTGTACTTCATGCAACCCTGACAATGCATCAAAGCGCCAGGAAATTAAAAATATGATTAGCCAAATGAGCAAAATCAACCCGCAGGTTGAAAGCAATATTTTCAAAAGCGTAGAAAATGTAAATCTTGATACCGTAATAGCCTATAAAAAAGACGGTATTAAACATAGTTTCCTCGAAAAATACGAAAATAAAGAAAAAGAATGATTTTCCTATTGACTTTTCAAACTAAATATGATAATATTATTCAGCAATAAGCGATAGCAAACTGTCGCATTGAATAATATAGAGGTATAGTGTAACGGTAACACTCCGGACTCTGACTCCGTCATTTAAGGTTCGAATCCTTATACCTCTGCCATTACCTCGGAACATTTGTGTTCCGAGGCTTTTTTATGCCCGAATACTGCTTTTTACGGCGGTGTTCGGGCATTTTTTCTTTGCTTCAAAATATCGTGAGAGCTTTTGAGAGATTCTAAGAGACAGCAAATTCCGAAATTCCAAATCCGTTTTGGTGCGATTTAGGGCATTTATGACTGAGACTTTTGAGAGACATCGCTCAAATCAAAATCGTAACACGAATTAAAATAAGCAAAAAATTTGAGAGACTTTTCAAAAAAAGATTAAACTAATATCAAAAATAGGACCTTAAAGTTTGATTACTTTAAGGTCCTATTTTTATGTTTGCCCTTTTATATTGTTTATCCATCAAAAATGCAAAGGTGGATATTCCAGTTTCACTTTCTGATAAGTTCAAGTTTCGTTGCAGACAATGTGGTAATTGTTGTCGCCATGTGCAGGCAAGTGTTCAATTGGAGATCTTGTATGCGTTTTGTTTAGTAAAGTATTTGCGAGATAACGACCAAGAATATATAAAATGTATCGATGATGTGTTTGTGATTATACGCATCACTAGTATTATTACGTAAGTCTGAATATACCGATTTTATGTTAAATACAGTAGGGATGACGAGATAATAAATGTACTGATCATAATGCAAAACCAAGAGCTTGTCGAACTTATCCGATATCAGTAGGGATAGATGGTCATGGTACATATGAAAAATATCTACGTGTGGAGCAACCACATCATTTTTAAAGGATCACTGATTTCAGTAAAAAATGGATTAGAAAACGATTTTCAAATCAAGATTGGAAAATCTTAAATGTTGATGTCAGTTCAGCAAAAGAGTAAGCAATGTTTAAGTTCTTATTTTACAAATATTCTAATTATAATTTTGATAAATCATTTATTGTTCAATATAAAGTGAATAATAAAGAATTAATTGTACTAATGCAGTTTGGCAGACTAGACCAATTCAACATAACTTTTAGTCTGAACATCAGCGTGCATATTTGGAAATCATTTCGTTTTTTATTGAATTTAATGTATTTAATGAATCTTGAGAAAAGCAAACAAATTCCTGTTCTTTAACATCCGAATATGAAAGAGATAATGCAGTATTTTCGTTATTATAAAAAATTTGATTAGGTTTACTTATATTGAATATGGATATCATTTCTAGTTCTCCGAATTGAGAAAACTCTCGTATTGGATTATATTTTTTATATGCATCATTCAAATTCAATTCTGTTAAAAATACCAAGTAGTCATCAGTGTTATTCATCAAATTTACAGGATTACGATTGATATAGTGAAGAGTTTCACCTTGCATTTGATATGTCGAAAAATTATTATATTCATAAAGGATGATTTCATCACCTATGTTTATGTCATCACCATTTATAACTTGTTTTACTATAACAGTTGATTTAGTACACTCGAACTTTTCTTCACTGTTTATATGATTAACCACCAAAATATACGGTGCTCCTTCCAAACATTCAACAACTTCATCGACATTCATAATTGCTCCGTAATCTCCGTTTCTTGAAAGCGTAGCAGAAGGATATTTTGTCTCGTCATAACAACTTTGACCAAACGAAATTCGTGTGATTACTCCTAATAAAATAGTTGCAATTAAAGGGAGTGAAAATTATAGAAAAAATAAATTTAAAAATTAAAAAAATTTTTTTGTTTATTGTTTTTTTCATTATAACTCCTTATCTGACAAATGACCTTCATACATATAATAAATTTTGTCACTGATATTTTTAATGTATTTTTCATCGTGAGAAGAAACGAGTATAGTTTTTCCTTTATCTTTTTCAGATATAATCAATTTTTCAATTTCCGCGACACCATTTTTATCCAACGCATTTGTAGGTTCATCTAAAATTAAAATATTAGGATTACCCATAAACGCTTGGGCCAAGCATAATCTTTGTTTCATGCCAAGTGAAAATTTTTTAAATGTTTTATTATCATCAGGATTCAATCCAAATTCTTTAATTAACATCTTTATTTCATGATCTGATAACTTATTCTTACTTATTCTATTTAGTAATTTCAAATTTTCAAAAGCAGAGAGGTGTTCATATAAACCAATATTTTCAATTAATAAACCAGTATTTGGCAAAAACTTGTAATCTTTTCCAATTTTCTTACCATTCAACAATACTTTTCCTTTATCGGGTTGAATCAAACCACAAATGGCTCTAAACAGCATCGTTTTACCACTGCCATTTTTTCCTACAAATCCAATAATACTGCCTTTATCAATAGTTAAGTTTATATTATTTAATACAACATTTCCTTGTAAAACTTTAGTTAATCCCTGAATTTCAATATAGTTCATAATTCCTCCTAAATGTAATCTGATTTATTTATAGAATAATAACTTAGTATATTTTCTACAACTGCAATAATTAGTAAAAATATCACAGAAAATTCAAATGTAGTTGTATTTCCATTTTCATATATCGTATTTCCGTTGACTAAAAACATTATTTTATCACTTGGGTTATGCCAATATTCAAAAAAGTGTGAACTCCATAACCATTTTGTTATTTTCGATGGTAGCAATGTTGAAGTAATTATACTTGATACAAGAAAGAAAATTGATATAAATATTGAATTCTTTATATCTGTAAAAAAAGCAACAGTAATTGAAATAATAGATATTATATATGAAATCATTGCAATACTAAAAATTGAATAGAGAATGATACATGTCATAATTCTAATATCAGCAATTTTAAAACCTAAGACAACACAGACTAACATTATACCAATATTATAGAATGCTGACGAAATAATGCTTAAAATCATTGTCAAAACAGAATTTGATATAAACCATTTTTTTATATTTTTATATCGAATAAAAATATAGGTTTTTACTATGTCATAATTATCTAATATACTATTGGAAATGAATACTGAAAACAATGACAACGGAATAATAACACAAATTATTTCAGATGAGAATTTACCTGGTTCAATCCAACTTTCTCTGGACATTAAAAATATTTGCTCAAAATTATATACATCTAATAAATCTGTACTTATATTGAAAAACGGTATAAGTATTCCACATAGAAAAGAAATAAAAATTAAAACTATGCTTTCTTTTTTAAAAATACTACATTTTATCATATTACATCCCTCAGCTTTTTAAAGCAAAATGGAATCGGAACAAAAATCATAAGTAAATACAAAACGGTCATAATTATTATGTTTGTTGGTTCTATGCTTTCGAATTGTGAAAATGCGAAACAATAATTTTCAAGACGTATGTTAAAATTATTGGTAACGGTTGATATAATTGCAAAAACATTAGATAAAACAAACATCGAGGCAAGCATCATAATATGCTGCTTTTTTGTAAAATAGGAAAGATTATAGACAATAATCGAATATATTCCACCCACAATAGAGATAATAAACAAAAAAAGTAAATTATACAAATACGGATAACCAACAAACAAATTTTTCAATAAAATATTATCCGACCAATAGCCCTTAATATAAAAATCCGAATAATAGGTAGGGAACATTGTAAAATCGCAACCTTTTGATACTGGAAAAGCTATAAAATTCAAAAGAAAATTAAGTGCGAGGCTTATAAACACAATGATAAATCCTGAAATAAATATGGCTATGCCTTTAGAAAAGTAATATTTAACAGGAGATGAACGCAATATTATTATTGGTAATGTATTTTTATTGCGATCTCTAAAATAACTATCTGCAAAAGGAATAACGCAGATAATAGGTAAAATTATGCTAAAAATATAGTAAAAACCCTCGGACAATGAGCTTCCTATAAAAAAGAAATACGCATTGGGTACATCCGTAATCGGTCTTCCAAAATTTGAAATGCAATTAACTAGAAAAGCCACACAAGAGAAGAGAGACAAAACTATTAAAGTGTAATGTAAACTTTTTTGTGACAACATTAATTTTATTTGCATCGAGACATTTTTTTTCATAACCTATAACCTCTTTTTCTATACAGCCGATATAATTGGCTGTATAGGTTAATTTTTATTTAATATTTGCGTTTCCTTTAGCGGTTTTACTTGCTACATTGTTTTGTTCAATTAAAATTGATGTTGTAGTGCCTTTTGACACAGATTTCCCATCTTTATAATAAAGCTTTTTATCGGTTGTCTTCATCGGGACTTTATACTTATATTTGCTAATCATTGAACCTTTGTCATTTGTTATCCATGCATTGATATGATCTACGGTTCCTCCGGTTAAAGAGATTGTGCTGTAATTATTATTTGCATTATCTTTGGCACCGGTAAGAATTGTTTTGTTTTTACCATTAGCGCTTAATGTTACGCTATAATCTGAACTAACTTCATCGGCCATTGCAACTTGTGCAACAACAAACGATCCTGTAATCATCATTACTGATAAAAATACCGACAAGATTTTTTTTAAACTTTTCATTATTGAATTCTCCTTTAATAATTAATAATATTTTCTGTTAAAAACGCATCGTTTTATAGCTTATTTATGGTGGTAAATAAACAATGATTCCACATGATTTTATATGTATTATCATATTGTTTTCCTCCTCGTATAATAAAGTAGTAGTTATTAGTGTCCCTCTCCAAGGACAATATGCTACACTGTAAAAGGTGCTGTGGATTGGTTTTTACTCAAGCCGGATAGACGGCTACAGAAAGGCTCCAACCACAGACCTTTGCAGTATTGTTAATCAGTTAGATACTGCCCGACGTTTTATTTAGAACGAGGTTACAAGAGCAAAGTACAATGTGGATAACAGCATCAAAATAAATCTATCGGAGATATAAAAATGATTTTTGTTGGAATTGATGTTGCAAAGAACAAGCACGACTGTTTCATCATAAGTTCAGAAAAAGTTCTTGACGATGTCTTTACTATCAGCAACAGTAAAAATATCTTTTTCAAACAATCAATACCTGTACAAGTATTGGCGGTTTAAAAATAAAAGTAGGACTTGAGGCAAGCAGACATTACAGTTACAACATTCTTGGGTTTCTCCTTGACAACGGTCTTCCCACCTATGTCATTAACCGATTGCATACCAACCTTTACCGTAAAAGTCAATCTCTCAGAAAAACCAAAATCGACTGTGTGGATGCAAGAACAATTGCTTCTATGTTAATGTCTGATGTGAGCCTCAAGCCCTACACAAACACAGCATGCCACAATTCGGAACTAAAGTCACTAACAAGATACAGATTTGAAAAGGTAAAAGAGCGAGTTGCATTAAAATCTTCTGTTGCAAGGTTAGTCAATATCCTATTTCACGAATTAGAAAAGTTACTGCCGACTTTACACACAGCCTTGTCTTATGTAATGTTGCTATTTCTCATCCCGCCAAGAAGTTAGTCCGCCTTATTTTTGCTCTGCAAAAGTCCGGACAACCTTACATATCTAAATCCTAATTTTAATAAATTTTGAAATTCGGCGTCTTTAACGTCTGTTTCGTTATGCCTTTTTACTGTCAATCAATTCGCAATTTTTTTCTTTATGCCTAACTTTTAACAGTTAGTTCTTTTATGTCTAAAGTTCAATTTATTGTGCGTTATACTATTAAACACATTTAAATATCTACTTTAAATATCTACCAATTAAATTAATTATTGATTCAACTTAAGAAATGTAGTAAACTAATGTAAAATGCCAATAAAGCGACAATAATCTTTTTAACAATGATTTGCCTTTGACTTGGTGTATCATCTGACAATGTTAATATATCACAATATACTTATCTGTATTTCGATTTTGCTTTTTCGGTTAATTTTTGTGTTCAAATGGCAAGTGTATATTTTCAGCTAAAAAAGAGAAATACCATTAAACACAAAGTCTTTTACCGTTTGAACAATGTCACTCATCAAATAAAAGCAATTATATATACTATGAATAACTTTTACCAGGTTTATTTCTGATAAATCAAATTAAACTAAGGAGTTATTTATAGTATGGATAAAATAGAATTAGCTACACCGCTTCGTACAATCATTGTTAAAGTTCTTTCCCATAATCCTAAAATGCTAACAGTTTTCGGTAGAACAAAGGAAAAAGACCTTTTTTTCAAAGATCTTCTTATAATTGGTTGTGATTTTTATGAACTTTTGGAATTGTTCGCAAATTGTGAAGCAATATGCGAAAAAAACATAAATTGCATTGTTGAAAACACACCAACTGCAAAAAAAGTTACGGATTATTCTGAAAAAGGAATTCGTCGAATGATTCCACATTGGACATCTTCAAAATATCATACAGCTACAATTGAAGATGTTTGTAAAGAGATAAAGCAACATATCGAAAACGATTCGGAAGGTGCATTTGTATACAATAGTAATGCAAATACACCAAACAGGAAAGCATATAATGACATGTATATTTTGATTATTGCAGATTTTGAAAAATTTTTCTTTGATATAAATAGAAAGAAAGCTTACAGAATTATTGATGAAAAGGGGGCAAAACCAAATGTTTAATGTTTCTATTTGTGATGATAGTAAATATGACATTGATAAAATAAAGAATGCCTTGGGTATGTTTTCTAAACGAAAACATGTCGAATTAAGTATTAGTGAGTTCTCAAATCCTGAGATGTTAATGTATGAGATTGAGGACGGAAAAATTGCTGATATTTTTATTCTTGATGTTGAAATGCCAAATATGGACGGGTTTGAACTTGCTGATAAAATCAGAGAACATACTGAAACTTCTATTATCATTTTTCTTACCTCTCACGATGAAATGGCATCAATGGGGTATAAATCAAAAGCATTAAGGTATGTAATTAAATTAAATCTTGAAAGAGATATTGAAGAAGCATTAGACAGTGCTATTGCCGAAATCTCTAATGTAAATGATAAAACGATCACATTACATCATTACAATGATTATTGGAGAATAGCCTATAAAGATATAATTTGTGTTACAAGAATATCAAGACAATTAGTCATAACAACTCGTTTACTCGGAGATATAACTGATAACAGGGGTATAAAAGAGTTTTTTGATATGCTTAGTGATAATAGATTTTTATTTGTAGACAGAAGCTGCTTTGTCAATATTGATTACATTTCTCAAATCAAAGGATATAGCTTAAAGCTAACAGATGGACAGATTTTACCAATCAGCAGGAGATCGTTACAAAATGTTAAACAGACTTTGTTGGAACAGTGGGGAGAATAAAATTAATATTTAATTAAAGGAGAAGAATAATACATAGTGGAAAGTTTTTATCAATTTTTTGAATTGTTTGCAACGTTTGTTGAAGGTGCAATAGCTGTATCAGTTTCGACAAGCCTTGCAGACAGAAAGCTTGGCGTGAAGAAAAATACATTATATGTTTTTTTTATGTCAATAATATACACAATACTCATAACGCTCTTGAACAAATGGCAAGTATTTTCATTTTTTACAATAGCTGTTGCAATTGGTTTTACTTTTGCTGCAATATTTTTCACAACAAGAGGCAGTTTACTATATAAATTATGTGCTGTTATGATTACTTGGTTTTTCATACATGCTACTGATTACATAATATCTTATAGTTTAATAATGATAATAGGTAAATCAATTGATATTTCAGAGGGAATTTCGCTGATACTTGTTCCCGGCACAATAAGAATGATTTATATTCTAATAAATAAGCTCTTGCAGATTGCTATCTTTGTATCTTTCCACAAATTGTATTCAAAACTGAAATTATTAAATAAAAAAAATATTTTTTTACTTTTTGCAGTTACAACATTATCATATATAGTTATGTCAATATTGACTAATTTAGTTTTAACTGATTCATTGATATCTCTTCAAACAGCGGTAATATTTTCATTGTTTTTCATTATCTTAACAATTGTTATATCAATTATATCAGTTGTAATCAGTTCTAAATATCAAAATGAAAAAAGAGAAAAAGAATTGATTGCGTTGACAAATACTCTTATGGAGAAGAATTATACCGAAATAAAGCATGCACAGGATATTATTCGCAAGCAGGTTCACGATTTTAAAAATCATATTTTAACAATAGATGGTATGCTGTCTGAGGATTCAAATGCTAAGAAATATACAAAAGAATTACTAGAAACCTCATACCAGCAAGCACAGAATTGTCATAGTGGCAATGAAATAATTGATTCTATTATCAATTGTAAAATGAATGAGGCAACTAATCAGAATATTGAATTTAATCACAAGATACTTCTTAATACTAAACTCAATATTTCATTTGTTGACATATGCGCAATTCTTGCTAACCAAATTGATAATGCTTTAGAAGCTTGTGCAAAGATATCAATAGATAAAGAGCGCTCTGTAAAAGTTCAAATCTGGCAAAAAGAATCGTTTGTATTTTTTAAGGTTATAAATACAGTCGATAAAAATCCATTTGATAGTTTGAACAATCTCAAATCAACAAAAGACAATTCGGATACTATGCACGGCCTCGGAATTAAGAACATTAGAGAAACTGCAGCTAAATATGATGGATTTTTGAAAAATAATTATATTGACGGTTATTTTATTTCTCTTGTTATGGTTTCAAATCACGATTAATACATAAAATTTGACCAATTAGACAAAAACTCCCCTATGAGCATTTGAACACGTTATTATGAGTTCATAAAATGTTTGTGGGGTGTTTTTATGTTAACGAAATGTGCAACTTTTCTAACAAACAAATTAAATAACAATATAAATTTTTCTGATGAAGAAAAAGATATCTGTATCTATGGGTTTGAATTGTTACTTTCAAATCTTTCAACGATGTTTATCATGTTAATTATTTCTATTATTTTTGGAAATATACTCTATGTATTATCATTTATTTGTGTTTTCTTTGTACCAAGATTGTTTTGTGGAGGATTACATGCGAACTCACATTTGAAATGTTCAATAATGACTAATACAATATTTATTTCAACAATAATCCTCTCTAAATTATTTGTTTATATGAATTTAGAATCTGCAATAGTCATCTTGTCCACATTATCTTTAATTCCAATAATTGCTCTTTGCCCAGTAGTTAATGTAAATCATCCAATAAGTAAGAAAACATATAAAAAAAACAAAAAGATTTCCATTGCCATTTCAATAATAAATATATCTGTAATTATAATTTCGTTTAGTGTAGCAAACTTTACCGAGATAGTTATATTCTCAGGTGTATCGTTCATTTGGGTATCAATATTGATTTTGATAGAAAGTCTAAAACAAAGGAGGGAAAATAATGGGAACAATTAGCACAATTATTTCAGATATTGTAAAAACAATCGCTGAAATGGGAGCAGGCTGTGCTTCATCTGGTTTTTGTTACGAACCAAAAATGCCGAAAACGTTAAAAAAATAAGCAATTATAAAAGAGATGAGAATCATATAATTGACTCTCATCTTTTTATTTGATAGAAAGAGAGTTTGTAAAATATATGAAAACGGAACACCTAAACTAACAAATGTTGTTGAAGAAATTGAAGGATAGCCGAGTTTATTTCTCGACTATCCTTTTATTCTTTTGTATATCAGTTTGTTGCGGTCAGGCTTTCAACTTGTTGAGATTTGGTTACTGCATACTGTGCCATTCTCATTCGGTTCTGCTCGAATACTTCGTCTACCATATGTGTGCAGATTTTTGCGGTTACCGATATGTCAGAGTGCCCCATCCATTCTTTTGCTACATTGATTGGTACTCCGGCTGCTTGACAATCGGTGCAGAAAGTGTGGCGCAGTAGGTATGGCTCGAAGTCGGGCGCTATGATTGAGTTCTTCACTTGATTGCGATAAAGGTGAGCTCCGTTTGCCAAGTCCATTTCTTTTACGAAGTTTTTCCAGCTTTGATAAAAGGCATTGTCGTCCATGCGTGTGTGCTTTTCGTACTTTACGAATACATATTCGTTGTTGAGCCCTTTTGCTTTATGTTCCTTTAATGCATCTAAAAGTACAGGCGGAATTGGTATCTTTCGTCCTGTTCCTGCTTCCGTTTTGGATTTGCCGACTGTCAGAATTGCGCTTTCAAAATCTATCCAATCCCACTTCATTCTTCGGATTTCTATCGGTCTAAGTCCGCAGCATAACATTGTAAGCACCATTGTTCCGGCATAGTGTTTTGGTATGGTTTCAAGTATCATTCGGCGTTCATCATCAGTTATTGGTCTGTGCTTGTTCTCGTACACAGACACCCTCCCCTTTTTGCAAAAATGCATAGAATTCTAATACAAGTGTGCCACACCCGACCGTCTTTTGCAACACAGCATTAGCACACAGGATGCAAAAGCGACGCACCGTTTGGAGCGCCGCTGTGTAGAGTCCTATTTACCTGTCAAATCGGCGACGATCCTAGCGCCAAACGCCGGCGCATCCTCCATAACGAACCGCTTCTCCCGGGCGTTTATATTTACACATTTCCGCATAAATGGCAAATAAATTCAGCTTACCTATCTAAATACTTTGCGATAAAATCCTCGACTGTACGCCAATACAGCGTGGGCGCAACAGAAGACGAGAGCGCATGGCCTGCGCCTTCTACGGTAAGTTCCTCTTTTTCGCAGGCTGCAGCCGCATACAATTCGCCCAGCATACTGTACGGCACAAGCTCATCCGACGAGCCGTGAATAAACAGCGTTGGTATGTGGCTCTTTTTCACCTGCGCAAGGGCGCTGGCCTGCTTAAAATCATACCCGTCACGAATCTTTGACAACACCGATGTGGCGTTGAGCACGGGGAACCACGGAATATGCAGGGCATCCGCCTCCCGTTGGAACTCATCCCATTCCGACGTGTAGCCGCAATCTGCAATAACAGCCTTCACATTTCCGGGTAAATCTTCACCTGACGCCATCAAAACCGTTGCCGCCCCCATGGATACACCGTGTAGAACGATCCGGGCGTTCGGCTCCCATGAAAGGATCAGGTTTATCCACTTTATAATATCCACACGCTCCGGCCAGCCCATACCGATTTTTGTTCCCTCGCTGTCGCCGTGGGCTCTTGCATCTACTGCCAAAACATTATAACCAAGCGTGTAAAATTTATGAACAAATCCGGCCATATGCTTGGCCTTGCTTGTGTAGCCGTGGCATACGAGAACATATTTTGTGCCGGTATTTTTGAACCGTTTTCCGTGCAGGCGCAGCGAATCAGACAGAATATACACATCCTCTCCGTGTGTAGCATACCATTCTTTAATTTCCGGCGTGCCTGTCATACCGCTGTATTTTGCACTTGCTTCCTCTTCATTGCCGGCAGTATTCGTGGCTTTTTGAACCAAGTTGTTGAGTTTGCTCATATGGATAGGCGATTTCGTGTTGATTGAGATATCATAGAATATTTCCGCTGCCGTTGCAGTTAAAGCTGCCAGCCCACAAAGCGCGCCGAAAGCTATACCTACATTCTTTCTATTCATAAAAATCTCCTCCTGCTGTCAAAAGCATAACATTGTCGCAAAATGTCATTTTGCAATCTGAAGCTGTTTTGTGCGCGCCCCGGCTGTCTTTACAATACCAAAGCGCTCTGTGTATATCAAATCACATTTTTGGACGGATGTCAATAAAACTGCTGCCACATTTTGCAAGAAAAAGATAAGGATTCGAAGAATCGTTATTACGAGCGAAGCGAGTAACAAGGTTATCGAGACCCATTCAAAATCTGTGATTTTGTAAATGGGTGATGTTCTTATTACGGGTTTATAATGCAAATAAACCCGTAATATCGTTCCGGTTCTTGACAAAGTAATGGCATTATTATACTATGACAGTGTGAGTTAACAGTAAACCAAAGAACAATATATCGATCATGAAAGAATGCTCCTTTGTGTTTTCCGTGCTTAATGATTATAACAAGCAAAATAGCTAACGGCTAAAACATTCATACAAAATCAGTGTTAAAAATATAGCCGATGCAACAAAAACAAAATACCACTGAATTTGGAGAAAATTATGATTTTTAAGAAACCTGTTTTGTCAGATGGAATTACAGAAAGCACCTTTGAATGTAAAAGAGATGCATTGACGATTCGTGGAACAGTGTACCGTCCAAAAGAAGATCATCTTCCAATTGCAATCGTTTGTCACGGATTTATGGCATGGCAAGACAGTGTGAAACATTATGCGGCTTTTTTGGCTGAAATGGGATATGCTGCATTTACATTTGATTTTTGTGGCGGTTCTGCTATGTGTGGAAAAAGTGACGGAAAAACCACAGAGATGTCTGTTCTGACAGAAACCAAAGATCTGGAAGCGGTCATTGAATATGTTAGAAATCTTTCCTGTACAGATTCTGAAAAAATTTTATTGATGGGATGCAGTCAGGGCGGTTTTGTGTCTGCTTTGGTGGCAGCAAAAAACAACTTTCCGATAGAAAAACTTGTTCTGTTTTATCCGGCATTGTGTATCCCGGATGACGCCAGAGCCGGAAAAATGATGATAGTAAGATTTGATCCGCAAAATGTTCCCGATACTTTCCGCTGCGGACTGATGAAATTGGGGCGTTGCTATGCAATGGATGTCATGCAAATGGATGCCTTTGCAGATATTAAGAACTACGCCGGCAGAGTGTGCATCGTGCATGGTACAAAGGATAAAATCGTAGATGTTTCTTATGCCAAACGTGCGGCAGAAGCATATAAAAGTACGATGCCGATCGGAATGCAAGAGTCCAAACGGGTGCAACTTCATTTTATAGATGGCGGAGGACATATGTTTTCGAAAAAGCATGATGTCATTGCAATGAAATTATTAAAAGAATTCGCCGCAAAACACGAATAATTTTCATCTGATACCATATGGACAAATCTCTACCTTTAAAGACTTGACAGGTTGATATAATCTGCCATCACCTCGGAACATTTGTGTTTTGAGGCTTTTTATGCCCGAATACTGCTTTTTATGGCGGTATTCGAGCAAAGTGTCTGCGTTCTTTGCAAAATTTCTTTTATATTTTTCAAGGTGTACTCGGTCGGAACTCCTATGCCGATGTCATTCGTTCCGATTAAAATCACAAGATTTTTCGGGTTTATGTTCAAGGCGTTACATTCGAGCCTTTCCAACAATCTGTCGCTGTCAACGGCAAACAATCCCGCACCGATTGCGCCGCAAAATTCAGGCTTATCGGATATGAAAATCTTTGTGTTCAACCGCTTTTGCAACACTTTTTTCAAAAACATGTTTTCGGGCAGATGAAATAGTCCCCCTTGGCTTGCAACTAAACCTAAAAATCGCATAATTTTTAAGGCTTCTGCCCTGTTTTGGGCAGAAGCCTTTTTGCATATTTAATAAGATTTTATTCTTCGTGTAATATTAAATGTGTCGGCTGTAAAATTAACATAAATTTAATTGGATTTTCATTGACACATACAACACCTTACAATATAATAAAAGCAAATATATAGCTTATAAAGGAAGTTTCTTAATGACGAAAAAAATAACGGCAATATTCTTGACATTGTGCATGGCAATTTCCGTTTTGCCGATGACCATTCAGGCGGCATCAAAGCCCGATATTAAAGTTGGCGACTATGTTAAAATGGGCGCGTATAACAATGCCTCAATTCTTTGGCGATGTGTAAGCATTGACAATAACGGACCGCTTATGCTTGCAGACAAAATTGTTGACACCCTTGCATATGATGCCAAAACAAATGACAACAGCAATTCAAAATCACACAGCAGAAGCTATAAGCGTGATGATTACGGTTCTAACTATTGGAAAGACAGCAATATGCGTTCTTGGTTAAATTCGACCGCAGCTGAAGGCAAAGTCGATTGGCTTTGCGGCAACCCTCCGAAAGACGGATATGTAAGCGGTGTGGGAGCGTACAACGAAAAAGCGGGTTTTCTCAACGCTTTTTCAAAATCTGAAATTGCGGCAATGAAAACCGTTACCCAGCGTTCTCTCGTTTCTCATCCCGAATACAACAAGGGCATAGTTGATGGAGACGCAAATTCGGATTTGTTATACTACACCGATATTTCGGAAGCGGTGGCAAACTACGACAGTTCATATTTTGAAACTACAACCGAAAAGGTTTTTCTTCTTGATGTAAAGCAGGCTAATGCCGTGTGGAAAAATCTCAAAGGTTATTATGTTGCGTATAATAATGACGGTATGGCTTGGCCTTATTGGCTTCGCACTCCTGTTACCGATTGCAATCACGATATGCGTTATATCAGTTCATCGGGTCAGGTCGGTCGTTATGCTCCGTGGTATTCCGATTTGGGCGTAAGACCTGCATTTTATCTCGATTCCGAATATTTTGTTACAACTTCCGGCAGCGGCTCACAAAGCAGTCCTTATATCGGCTCTGCTCCAAATAAGCAAGAGGATGATTATACAATTTCGGAACCTGCCGAGGACGCAAATCCCGATTGGAATGTCAGCACCGAGCAAAGCATTCAGCTCACCCTCGGCCCGTGGTATTCAAATGACAGAAAATATTCTAATCCTACCATCCCTGTTTATACCATCCAAAAAACACGCAGCGACACGGAAAATATGGTTGTTGTCGTTTGCGGCGAGGGATACACAAAAAGTCAGCAGGGCAAATTCATCAATGATGTCAAACGACTTTGGCAGGACGCTATGAAATATGAACCGTATCGCAGTTATGCCGACAGATTCAATGTTTACGCTCTTTGCACAGCTTCCGAATCGACTTTTGACAATGGTGGAAGCACCTTCTTTGATGTTATAGTCGACAAATATAATTCGCCTGTTATTTCTAATAATCTCCACGGAAGTCAGTGGAAAAATCATATTTTTGAGAGATGTATCGGTCCTGAATTTATCGAGAAAATTCACGATGCTCATATCAAAAAAAAGTGTGATCCAAACACAATTCCGTCCGGTTCGGAATATGAGCCTTATTATTATGTTCACGATTATATTGCTCAGTTCGCTATGGTTGTAAACACAAAATCAGATTTCGGCGGTGCTTATAATAACCGTGAATACGGCTTCCATTATTTCATTTCGCCATCAGACAGTTATCGTGCGTCAAAAACTTTTGCACACGAGTTTGGACACGGTTTGCTCGGTCTCGGTGATGAATACAGTAACGGATATTTGCTTGACGATAAGGAACTTAAATCACTCAATCTTTCCTCGGTTGAAGACCCGGAAAAGATAAAATGGCGACAGCTTTTAGGTTTTAGAAACACATATACCTGCCGCAATGCTTACGGCTCAAAAATGCTTGTTTCAAGTTATGAGTGCATAATGAGAGACACAAACTATCAATTCTGTGAGGTTTGCCGTTTGCAGGGCTTCAAGCGAATGTCTCAGCTTGTTAAGGATGTAGACCTTTATGTTGCAACTCCCGAGGTTAAGGAATATACGGGCGCTTATTCAAAGCCGTCTGATTTTACCGACCTTGAAACAAGTTCATATTATAATTACACATATAATCGCAATGACCGACTTTTGAGCGGTAACAGCAAAAGCAGATTTAATACTAATATGAACGGTAAAAAAATCGAGCTTAGAACTGTTATTCAAAACATTTCAGATAAAAATGCACGACAATTAAAATTCAAAATGTGGATTAAGCACTCCGACGGAAGCGTTGCGACCGATTCATCGGGGAACCCGCTTCAAACAGTACAAACCTTTGACATTCCTGTTTGGAATGATAAGGCAAATTTCTGGCCGCTCGGTGCTTTGGATCACATCAAAAGCGACTTTAATTCAGGCTTAAAGAGTTGCTCGCTTATTTATCAAATTCCGTCTAATGCACAGCTTAAGAGCGGCGATACTGTGGCATTTCAGGTGCTCGATGAAAACGGAAATGTGCTTGCAGACGACAATACGGAAACACAGCGCTACACAACCGTTTCAATTCAGTATAAATTTGAGGACGGCTCTGAAATTCCAAACACTGCCGGCGGAACATTTACCGTGCCATACGGCACAAAGCTTGATTTAACACCGGCAAAAACACTTTATGATTATGAATTTATAAAGGTTGACGGCTTGAATAAGCCTATTGTTTCGGACGGAACGGTTGTTACATATTATTACAAAAATAAAAACGAAGAACACACTCACAATCTGACTTTGGTTGCTGCGAAAGCTGCCACCTGCACTACTGCGGGCAATTCCGCATACTACACCTGCGATGGCTGTGACAAGTGGTTCGCAGATGCAACAGGATCGGTAGAAATTACCGATAAAACAAGCGTAGAGATTGCACCTCTCAATCACGATTGGAACGCACCTGCTTACACTTGGAATGCAGACAACACCGTTTGCACAGCAACACGCACCTGTAAGCGTGATGCAGGTCATAAGGAAACTGCAACTGCTACTGTAACAAGCGCACAGACAAAGGCTCCGACCTGCACAGCAAAGGGCGAAACAACCTATACAGCAGCCTTTACTGAAGCTTGGGCAAATACACAGACCAAGACTGTTGACAATATCGCAGCTCTCGGTCACGATTGGAGTACCGCTTGGACCGGCGACAGCACAGGTCACTGGCATAAATGTACTCGCTGCGATGCTACAACAACCAAAGCGGCTCACGATTACGGTTCTGACAATGTTTGCGACACCTGCGGATATTACAAAACTGTACCGCACACTCACAATCTGACTTTGGTTGCTGCGAAAGCTGCCACCTGCACAGAGGGCGGTAAGGAAGCATACTACAAGTGCGAAGGTTGTGGCAAGTTCTATGAAGATGTACTCGGTACAAAGGAAATAACCGACCTTGCATCTTGGGGCAATATTGCTAAGATTGCCCACACCACAAAGCAAACCGTAACAAAGGCAACCCCAACAGCAAACGGCACGATAGTAAATTACTGTTCGGTATGTAAGAAAACTCTTTCAACAACAGTAATTCCAAATGCATCAAGCATAAAGCTTAAAGCAACATCATTAACATATAACGGAAAGGTTAGAACACCTAAGGTTATTGTTAAGGACAGAACAGGAAAGACGCTTGTTAAGAATACTGACTATACTGTGTCTTATGCAAAAGGCAGAAAGTATGTTGGCAAGTACGCAGTAAAGATTACCTTTAAGGGTAAATACAGCGGAACAAAGACGCTTTATTTCACAATCAAGCCAAAGGCAACAAGAATTTCCTCACTTACAGCAGGTTCAAAGAAGTTTACAGTAAAGTGGAAGAAGCAGGCTACACAGACAACAGGCTATCAGGTACAGTACAGTGCCTCAAGTAAATTCAGCAAGGCTAAGACCGTAACAGTAGGCAAGAATACAACAGTATCAAAGAAAATTTCAAAGCTTTCGGGCAAGAAAAAGTATTATGTAAGAGTTCGCACCTATAAGACAGTTAAGATTAACGGCAAATCCATAAGGATTTATTCAGGCTGGTCAAAAGCTAAGACTGTTACAACAAAGAAATAACAGATAGCTAACCATTTAAGGATGGCGGTAGCGGAGCTTCCGCTGCCGCCTTTTCCTTACGAAAAGGATTTCTTCGGAAAGAAATCAAACAAGGAGAAATCAAATGGACGAACAAGAAAAAGAAATTGAAGAAATACTCAGAACATTTGACAAAGCACCTTCGCCTTCGTCAGAGAATAGTGTTCAAAATCATTTTAGTGCGATTGGGGGAATTTATGACTGAGACTTTTGAGAGACATCGCTCAAATCAAAATCGTAACACGAATTGAAATGAGCAAAACTCCGAGCGAATACAGAAAATCATATTTATAACCGTTGACTTTATAAAAGCTCGGGTGTATAATCAAAAAAATAAAGCTGTCTCGGCTGATGAAGACTATAAATTTTGCTGTTTCTGAACACAACAGCAGAGTTTACAGTCTTATTTTTTTAGGTGATAATATGAAATTCAAAAAATATGTAACAAAAACGCTGATGATCGTTATCGGATCAATAATATCCGCATACGGAATTACGCTTGCAATAGGCGCAGGTTTCGGCGGCGCAACACTTGCGATATTGTGGCAAGGGCTGACGAATGTGACAGGTATGTCAATCGGCACATCGTCGCTTATTGTGGCTGTGGCAATGATAATTTTTGCCCTTTTCTATGACAGAAAACAAATCAATATCGGCACAATTCTTTACCAAATCATTTACAGTTTTTTCGTAGATGTATTCACAAAAATTCAGCATTATACAGATATTAAAGCGGTTAATTTTGTTATAATGCTGCTTGGCATTGCTATATTTTCGTTCGGAACGGGGATTTACTCCGCCGCTGATTTCGGCAGGGGCTCATATGAAGCAGTCACATTTTCGCTTGCCGAAAAAAACGGGTGGAAAATCAAAATCGTACGAATGGTTCTTGATATTATAATGGTAATTATCGGCGTTTTGCTCGGCGGTAAATTCGGAATTTGCACAATTGCCACCGTTTTGCTCTCCGGTCCGATAATTCAGGCAACCGTAAGCACTGTTAAGAAATCAAAGATTTTAAAAAACATTTCTTAAAATTCTCATACAAGCCTAAAAGTGATAAGACATACAAAAAGGATGAAATTCGATTTGAACAAGTCCGCAAAAAATTTACAATAGAAAAAACGGAGTTAAGGTTATATCCGCTAACGAAAACATTAGCGAAGGCTCAAAAAGCATAATTCTTGAATACGTACTTGAAGGTATGGCTGAATATTATTCAGCAGACTTATCAGAGAAAGTTATTTGTGGATTAACATAAAATGCAAGTTTAACGGTGATCCGATTACATTCGGATTCAATTTTGAACCTGCTGCCATCCTCGGAACATTCGTGTTTTGAGGCTTTTTATGCCCGGATACTGCTTTTTACGGCGGTATTCGGGCACTTTTTCTTTGTTTCAAAATATTGTGAGAGTCTTTGAGAGATTCTAAGAGACAGCAAATCTCAAAATTCCAAAGTCATTTTAGGTTCGAATCCTTATTACGAGCAGAGCGAGTAACATCGTTCTGTCAAGTCTTTAAGGTGGAGATTTGCGAAGCAAATACTACCGTGACTTGCAGGTTGATATAATCTGCCACAAAAAAGAGCTGAAAATTCAGCTCTTTTTTTATTTATTTCCCCCTATTTTTGCTTGTGTTTATGATATTGATATATTTAGAATTTTGTGATATATTGAGCATGTTAGCATTGGTTTTAAAAGGCACAACGGCTACTATAAATAAATATAAAGGATATGTTTAATATGAAGAAAAAATCGAAAATCATATTACTTTCTGTGTTGGCGTTGGTTTTGATATTGATATCTTTGATTGCTATATTAGCTAATAATTCACACACAGTTGTTGGTGTTAAAAACTATTACAAAATATCAAGTGAAAATTCGGATTATATTCATTTTTCTTTAGATGATTTTGGGAATTATAAAAATCTCTATTTTCAGTCGAACAGGATACATTCTTTAATGTCTGATTCATACGGTAGTATGTTTATTGCTGAATATGACAAAAAAAGCTTTAATGATCAACTTTTACGACTCGAATCTTTCAAGTATCAAACTGATGTTATTCTTGATTCTGATGAATATATTATACCGCAAACAAGTTTTAGCATTGGTGATTGGAATTTTAAAGTGTTAAAACCACAGTCACAAACACAGGAATTTCCTAAAAATATAGATTTTGTTTGCATTAACATTTCCGAATGTAAAATTGGTTATATGACCTTTTATGATGAGGATATTGATTATTTGTGTAAATCCGGCAACGGAAATGAGTATATGAAACATTTTGTGAAAAAATATTTTAAATACAATTTTAATAGTAAAGTTAAGTGATTTCTTTTTGAAAAAATAATTTACGGATAATTCAGTTCACCTTTGACAGGTTGATATAATCTGCCACAAGGCTGGAAGAAATCGACCATATGCACCTTCAGGTTAATACAATGAAAGTTCTGCACCGCCTGTTAGCGTTGCTATTTTAAATGCTGTTAAGAAAGAACTTGATAAATATGAAACGAAACTTAAGAAGAGGTTTGCCCTAACATTTGGGGCAAACCTCTTTTAATGATATTCAATTTTGTACTTTTATGTTAATTTGTTTTATGATATAGTACTAATATAGGGGGTTATAATATGAAAAAAGCAAAGAAAATTGGAATAGTATTTTTAATTGCTTTATTATTGTATGTTATTATGACGATATTGTTTGTTTCTGTATTCCCGAGAATATATTTGGCTAATAAATATGACACCAAAATGAGTGACTACAAAGTTTACGATTATTGTCCGGGAAACTTTCATTATGATATAGATTATTGGGCTGTCGTTTGGCACGATTCTTATTTGGTATATAAAGCAAAAGATGACGGTCGCATATTTAATGTAAAATTTATGAATTTTAGATATTATGACGCTTACCAAATGAAAGAGGTTTCAGAGTGGCTGACGGATGAATTGAAAAATACTGTTGATGAAAATATTGATATGGTCAATATTCGCGATACGGCTGTTTATGGTATTTATGACGAAGAAAAGGATAAATACAAAAATGTTGTTTGGACGAAAGATAATGTCGGCGAAATTATCAAAGCAGGAAGAACAGGCGAGATATTTATTAAAACAGATGATATTAACCGGTACATAAATGAATCAAGAAACGAAAATAAATATACTGATTCATTATATGGTTATGATATGAATTCTAAATTCAGAGATTATATGGCAAAACTTGATGCTGTATTTGTTGAAAAATATCATGATGATAACATTCATATTGTTTTACACCAAAATGAATTGCCTGGATGTAAATCATATTATGGATTTTACGGTATTGATTTGAATGAATTTGATAAATATGCAGGAGAATTCGTAAATATAAATTTGGAGAATAATTATGATTATTAAAAAGAAAATTACAGCTCATCTGAACTTATACAAAAAAGTCAAATACATAATTTTTTAGATTTTGCATTAAAAGATTACAACAATGATTTTGTTGTTTATTATTCAGTAAATGATATATCTCCTTATATTGACGATACAGAAGCAGCAACCAAAATCAAAAGCGATTTGCAGGATAAAATATGCAAACATTTTAATTTTAACAGAAAACCGATTGTATATATTGTTGATGGTGAAATCACTGAAAATAATATTTATTCACATAAAGAATATTTCTTAGAATACAAGCAAATTGAATTGTTAAAACAAGAAAAACATTTAATTTAAAGATGGTGAGAAATATGAAACAAATGAAGAACAGTTCGCAAATAAAAGCTTTAAAATTAAGAAAACAATCTTATGGTAAATAAGAAATAGAAAAGGAGATTTATATGAAAAAAGGTAAAATAATCATTTTACGAATATTAGCAATAATATTTGCGGCTTTTTTGATATTTGGTATCGCGCATATTATTTATGTTCAATGCCACAGAGCAGAGGTTGTTGAATACCTGGTTAATAAATATGATTTTGACAAAAAGGACATAGTTCTGCTCGATTACGAAGGCGAAAGATTTCATGATGATTCGGATTTAGGTATTCCTTTTGATTGGTACACTACACCTCCGACTTGGAAATTGAGATACAATAAAAGAACCTTTGGCGTATCAAAAACAGAATACGGATTTTGTGATGATTATCAATTAGAAGACATTTTTGAATGGTCGGTTGACTATTTGAAAACAGTTGACCCTAATGTTATCGGTATCGAAATTGATTATGGAAAATCACATGATATTGTAACAAAAGAAAACATAAAGGATTTCTTGATAAATGACAACGATTCATTTGTGATTTATTATAAAGTTGACAGTCTTGAACAATATTATACCTATTCAAAAAACGGCTTCAAATATACCAATGATAATTTTGATAATATCAATTCTCAAGTTTTGAAAAAGTTTGAGTTTATTAATAAAGATATTGAAAATAAAGGCGTCTATTTGACGACATCTGATTTAGAGTTTTCAAGGAATAGTTGGGAGAGTTTCGCAAGTTATTATTATGATACAAAAATTGGAAATATAAAATTAGAGGAAAAAGGAAAGGCGATAGGATGAATAAAAACAGCAAATCAACTTTCAAGAAAATCAAAAAATATGTTTGTATTGCTTTAATTTTTGCTATATTTTCAGCAGCTTCTATCATTTTATATTCAAATTCATTAACTCGTAATGCAAAGGAGTATATTGCATACAAATACGGCGTTACTCAATCCGAAATAACTGAAGTTGAAGAATACAAGGCACATATTGAAACAGAGTTTGTTTTATTAGAAAAATTTAATATTTGGGTAGTACCGGCAAAGTGGGTGTTCAATCTTGACGGTAAAAATTTTAATGTTGAGTATTTTCAAAAGCACTATGTAGATGATTTTCAATTAGAAGATTTGGAAATATGGTGTACTGAATATTTACAAGATAATGTTGATTCTAACATTTCCGGCATAGAGTTATACAGTGATATGATTTTTCACGATAACACTTATGATATGTTTTCTAAACGCTCAAGATATTATACCGTTCGCTCATCAAAATCATTATCATATTCGGATAATAAATTGTGGAAGCAAGAAGATATTAGTGAGTTTTTAAATTATCAATTTGATAATTATAAGCATTTGGGAGTTTTTTATAAAACCGACAATATTTCTAAATATAGTACAACAGATATTAACAGCAGTTACGACAATTTGGTGCAGACCCTTAATCATAATGCCAAAATTTCAAACTGCACTCTTACGCCAATTTTGTATGGCGGCACTTTAGAACTTGTACGCAATAAAGATTGCTTATATCTTTTATATAACAAAAACGGAACTGCAATTACAGTTGATGATACCGATTTGAATGATGTAGTATATAATTTTGCAATATACAAAAGAAACTGTTATGAAATTAAACTTGAAAAACATTCCTAACAAATATTCATCTATATGCGAAAACATTGCGAATACAAAATTAGAGGAAGAGGTAAAGCAATAAAATGAATAAAAAAAATCAATACAACATTAAAGACTATATTAACTCGTTTAATACAAAAAAGAAAATTGCTATATATCTCTCTGTTGCACTTTTACTTTTTCATTTATTATCAATAATTATATATTTGATAGAACGTACAGACATAACTATATTAACAGAAAGTAATATAATTTCAGTTATTACAAGTATGTTAACAATTTCATTTTCCATTTCAAAAATTCTTGATGTATATTTGTTTTTATTTCCAATATTTTTTATAATATTTAATTTTGTTATGTTACATAAAAACAAATACAACAAACTTGTTATTATTATAGACTATATTTTCCAAATAATTAACCCTATTACCATAGGTTTTTTCGTGTCTGCATTTTTATTAGTAATAAACAAAGAATATCCAATATAAAATAAAGAAGATAATAGCTATGATTAAAAAAATCATTACCTTTTTAGTTTCGATTTACCGTTCAGCCTTATTATTAAATTATACAGAAAAATATATACTAGCACAAAAAATAAAGAAACAGTGAGACCTGTGTTAATGCCACATTATTCACTGTTTCTTTTATTTTATATTGTTTTTATGATTATTGCCCTGTTATAATCTGCACTCCTTTCGTGTTCAATTCTCTATATGTTTTTACGATGATAATTGCCGAGATGATAAAGGTTAAAACATCTGACACAGGCATTGAATAAAGCACTCCGTCCAAGCCGAAGAACACAGGCAAGAGCAATGCAAAACCCACACCGAACACAACCTCTCTGAACATTGACAGCAAGGTTGATTCCAATGCCTTGCCGACTGCCTGCAGGAAGATGAAGCAAGCCTTGTTGACGCAAGCCAAAATCATCATACAAAGATAAATTCTGAATGCCTTGATTGCGAATTCGGTATAATAAACGCTCTCGTTTTTTGCACCGAAAATTGCAATAAGCTGATGAGGAAATCCCTCTGCCAACAAAAGTGCGACAGCACCCACAATCGCTTCGGCAACAAGCAACTTGGTAAACAGTTCTTTTACACGCAACTTTTTCTCTGCACCCATATTATATCCGATGATGGGAATACAGCCTGCCGCCATACCGACTACTATTGAAATGACAATCTGGAAGAATTTCATAACAATTCCAACTACCGCCATTGGGATTTGCGCATACTGCTCCTGCTTGAAAACAGCGTCCTGCGCACCGTATTTGCGAAGCATATTGTTGATTGCAGCCATTGCTGCAACAAGACTGATTTGAGACAAAAAGCTTGTAATGCCGAGCAACAACATTCTTCCACAAATGTTCCATTGCAAAGCAAAATCTTTGCGTGACGGCTTTATGATTTTCATATGCACAATATACCAAATAGCAAGAATTGCAGTCACTACCTGACCGATGACCGTGGCAACAGCCGCACCCATCATTCCCCATTTGAAGCAGAAAATAAAAATTGGGTCAAGAATGATATTGACAACCGCACCTGCAAGCGTTGATACCATAGCAAATTTCGGGTTTCCGTCCGCACGGATTACGGGATTCATTGCTTGTCCGAACATATAAAACGGAATTCCCAAAGTGATGTAGAAGAAATACTCCTGCGAGTGATGGAAAGTTTCGTCATTGACCGTACCGCCAAACATAGCAATGATTTGGCTTGCAAAAATCAAATACAGTGCCGTCAAAATAACACTGCCTGCGACGGTCAGCACCACGGCATTGCCTACGCTGCGTTTTGCTTTGTCTAATTCTTTTCTGCCGAGTGCCATACTCACAAAAGCACAACAACCGTCACCCACCATTACGGCGATAGCCAGAGCCACAACCGTCAACGGAAAAACGACTGTATTGGCAGCATTTCCATAAGAGCCGAGGTAACTTGCATTTGCAATAAAAATTTGGTCAACAATGTTGTAAAGCGCACCAACCAACAATGATATGATGCAAGGGATTGCGTACTGACGCATAAGCTTACCGATACGCTCCGTCCCTAAAAATTGATTTCCTGTTTCCATACTAATTCACCTTTCCTTCAAAAAAATAAAAATACGCAAGCCCTAAAATCCGGACTTACGCATTTTTGCTACTCGATTTTTTATATAATTGTGCTTTATTTATCGTTTATCACACGATTCCATAAAAAAGCGTGTGGCTTCTGCAACTGGATTTACGCAGAAATGCCACACGTTATGTATTTATTATAGCAGGAAAAAATCGCAATTTCAAGTAATTTTATTTCAATCTTTTAATCCATATGCTATCTCGTGATTAAAAACAACAATAGACAATAAATGATATAATAAACGTACGCAATAAAACGAAAAGACAAAACCTATAAGGCTTTGTTTTTACAAAAGCCATATTGCCATACAGAACTCCTGAAACATGAAAATTAAGGTACAATAAGAAAACATAAAGGAATTCTTAGCAAATATTCATCTACATGCAAAAACATTGCGAATACAAAATTAGGGGAAAGAGGCTAAACAATAAGATGAATAAAAGAAGTCCATACAAGGCGCGTTTAAGCAAACTTTAATAGAAACAGCCACTTAAAAAAAGTGGTTGTTTCTTTTATTTTATATTGCTTTTATGATTATTGCCCTGTTATAATCTGCACCCCTGACATAAATAGGAACACCTACATTCATAAGATACGCCCCGCCTTTTACATATTCGTCGCCGTTTAAGGAAAAAGAATATGTTTTATTTTCATCAAGGCCTGCAAAGTGAAGATTAAATTTCTTTTTAAAAAACCTTGTTGTATTTGCAGCAATAAAAACCACGCTTTCGTTTTTATCAATGCTTACATATTCGTTGCAAAGCACTTCCCCGTCTTCAATATCAAGTATTCTATACAAATCGCCGAACTGAACAATATTGCGAACAGATTTATAAAAATCAATATTCTTTTTACAAATCTCTAAATCTTCGGCGGAATATTTAATAAGATTACCGCCTATTCCGAGTGAACCCTGCATTGCGATATTAAACCTGAAATCAAGTGAACAAGGCTTATTTATACCGCAAATATCAGTAACCCATGCACGCATTGTTTTAATAGGATGAAGCAAAGAATATCCCTTTTGAATAGTCATTCTGTCAATAGCGTCGGTATTATCACTCGTCCATACTTGGTCATAATGGCTGATTGCACCAAGGTCACACCTGCCACCGCCTGACGCACAGCTTTCAAACTGCACTTGGGGATGACGCTTTTTAAGTTCATCAACGATCTTGTAAACTGCCATTGTATGAAGATATGAATACATTTTCGCATTTTCAAGATTTTCTGCACCAACCTGCGAAAAAGGACGGTTCATATCCCATTTAATATACTTAATATTATGATTTTCAAGTAAATTATCAAGGCATTCAAATATATAATTTTGAACATCACCGCGAGTCATATTAAGCACAAGCTGGTGGCGAAGTTCATCTGCATTTCTGTGTTCAAAATGATATGTCCAATCGGGATGAGTGCGATACAAATCGCTGTCAGGATTTACCATTTCAGGCTCAACCCAAATACCGAAATCCATTCCGAGTTTATTTACATTATCAATCAGTTCATCAATCCCGTTTGGAAACTTTTCTTTATTAACATACCAATCGCCAAGCCCTGCCCTGTCATTATTTCTTTTGCCGAACCATCCGTCATCCATAACAAAAAGTTCAACACCGATATCCGCCGCCAATTCGGCAAGGGCTGTTTGCTGCGATACATCTATATTAAATTCAGTTGCTTCCCAAGAATTATAAAGCACAGGAAGCGGCTTATCATTAAAACTTTTAGGAAGAAGAAAATCAATTGAAAAACGATTCATAATTCTTGACATTTCACCAAAACCGTTTGCTCTGCCACAGTAAACTAACGGTGAATCAAATGTTTCACCAGGTTTTAAAGTATGTGAAAAATCAAAATCATTCATTCCGATTGAAATTCTGGTGATTGAATACACATCTCGGCTTGCGCTGACTTTAAAATTACCGCTGTAAGCAAGGCTTGCAAAATATACATCACCGCTGTTTTCATCGGCATTTTGATGTGCAATGAAATATGGTGAGTTATTATGATTTGACGCACCCCTGCGATTTTCATAAATGATACTTCCTCCGTCAAGCACGGTATTTGTTTGCAAGAATTCGCTGCCCCAAGCACCGTTTGTGTTAATAAAAGTATATGGCTTTACAGACGGAAGTGAAAATTCAGCACTGAATATTCTTTCAAAAACGATATTATCATTGCCCGTATTTTTAAGTGTGACATACCTTTTGATTATATCATATTCATCATAAACTTCATAATTAAGAATTATTTGAAGAGGATAGTAATCATCTTTAAAAATAACTTTGAGAATATTTTTTTCAAGAACAAATGAGTCATAATGCATACTGATTTCACGGCAGCCATCCGCAAATTCAGCCTTAATATCACATTCGCGATACATAGTTGAGCCAAAAGGTGTAATTTCCTGCCTAATTTCATCCTGTACGGTATTATTTGAATTTTCACCGTTTACATGGACAAATTCATAATCGCTGTAATTACATTTATTGCCCCAATGAATATGGCGGTTATATCCCTCTTCATCAACTCCGAAAACATAATGTGTGTTTTTGGTTTCAAGAATAAATATATTGTTTTTTTCGTTATGTTTTATCATTTTGTATTCCTCACTTGATTTATATAAATCTTCAATTTACAATATATCATACTATATGGTAAAATAAAACAGTAAAATTTCTAAATTCAAAATCTAAATTAGGGATGATAAATATGCAAAACTTAAATTTTTATCTTGTAACGGATACACATTTTTTCGACCCATCATTTAAGCGCAGCGGTGCGGCATATGAAAAAAGAAGTATAAGCGACCAAAAATGTGTTGCTGAAACGCCGGCAATTATTGACGCCGGGTTTAAGCAAATAGCCGATGATAAAGAAACAAATATAATTCTAATTCCCGGTGATTTGGTTTACAGGGGTGAATACCAAAGCCATATCGGATTGAGAAACAGGCTTTACAAATTAAAAGAGCAAGGCAAAAAAATATATCTCATCACCGCCAGGCACGATTATGATGATAATGACTCCTTTGAATTTGACGGGGATAAAATGCTGCCCGTTAAAGCAATGCCGAGAGATGAACTGCGTGATTTTTATAAAGATTTCGGCTTTGACGGTGCAATAAGCGAGCATAAAGAAAGTATGTCATATGTGGCACAGCTTGCCGACGGAATAAGACTGCTTGCACTAAACTGCGATGGCGACTGCAAAGATTTCAAAGGATTATGGGATAATCAAATGAAGTGGGCGCTTGAGCAGATTGAAGATGCCCACCGTACAGGCAATTACATATTTGCAATGACACACTATCCCCTACTGCCTTTTTCGCCGATAATGAATTTAATCAGCGATTCACATTTAACCGATTGGGAAAAGCGTGCAAATCAATTTGCAGACGCAGGGCTTGACTTAATATTTACAGGTCATATGCATGCACAGGCGGTTACAGAATATGTTACAGAAAATGGCAATAAAATAACGGATGTTCAAACCGGCTGTTTTGTAGGCTGTCCGTGTGCATACAGAAAAGTAACTATTAAAGACAGCACTGCCGACATAAAATCTTACACAATAAATGATTTTGATTATGACAAGCAGGGAAAAAGTGCAAGTGAGTATTTTCAGTGGCGGTTTGACAGAATGATTGACTATAAAATGAAAGAAATTTTGCCAAAGCCCGCAATGAAAATTTTAAACAAACTGACTGTTAAAAAAATATGTAATTTTTTATGGTTTAATCCTGATAAAAGCATACAAAACATTCTTGCAAAAGATTTAGGTATAGAACTTGTAAGAAATATTTTCATAGGAAACGAACCTTATGTAAAAGGCACAGCGGTTTATGAGGCATTTGAAAAACTTATTAACAGACTGTCTTTGATAATTCACATTGCAGAAAAGAAAGCAGGCAAGAAAAACAAAGTATTAAGTGATATAAAATCATTTTTACTTTGCACAATCGGTGATGAAAAGCAAAAGGATTGGGATTTAACACTTGATATAAACAGAAAAAGCTTTTGAAATTCAGTTGAAAAGGTATTGGCCTAAAGTTATGTTCAGGTGTTATAATTGCCATATAATTCAAGTTAAAATGTGATTAGTATGAAATAATAACACAAACGACAGGAAACGGGTATCGACTTGGAGCTGCAAAAGACAGCCGGTTCAGCCATCCTGCAATTGAAGTATCGGAATGATAAATCTAACGAATGATTGGCACCGGTAAGTAACGAAGGATATAACAAATCAGCTTAAAACCTTATACTGACACAAAATCGCCTAATAATTTAGGCGATTTTATTTGATATTTATACTATTTG
>OLOM01000473.1_pt1 | contig 31546 bp, 46 predicted proteins | sample 1672531 | NCBI WGS metagenome assembly OLOM01 (sample SAMEA3136696, study PRJEB25190) | human gut metagenome | reverse complement strand
ACTTAAAATCCCGTGGGTAGTGATACCCGTACCGGTTCGATTCCGGTCTGCGGCATTATTTTTTTCTCTGAGATTTTTGTGAAGTCAATGTTTGCAAGAATCTCAGAATTTTTTTTTATGCATTCCATTTGGAGGTAAGGATATTATTCAAAAAATAACGGCATTGCATCTCCTCTTACGAGATGCAATGCCGTTATTTTGAAGTCTTCACACTTTCATTGAAAAGTGGACCTGGCGGGAATCGAACCCAAATGAAAAACGCTAAAAGTGGCGGTTTTATCACGCTTTCTTCGGTTCGTGTTGCATTTCGTGTTGCATGATTTGAGTGAAATGCTCGTTTATCTTGTCAGTAAACTTCTTTTCCTCAGACTCAATGGTGCCACGATATACCTTTTTGAGTACCTTGTCGGATTTCCAACCACCACGCTTCATGATGTACTGATCCGGAATATTAAGGGCATGCATGATGGATGCAGTGTAGTGACGGAGATCATGATATCGAAACTCTGGAATACCGGCAGAGCGTAGCACCTTCTTGAAGTTCTTGGACAAGTCTTCCGGGTGCATCTTAACAAGCGGACCACTTTCAATATCATCAAATTTTCTGATTACAAATTCCGGCATGATCACATGCCTACAACTGCTCTGTGTCTTAGGTCCTTTGGTCACGATTCCTTTTCTACCACGTACACGTGTCTCTCTGATCCGAATAGAGTTCCCAGTGATGTCTTCCTTTGTTAGACCAAACACTTCTCCACGTCTAAGACTTCCAAACGCTGCAAGGAGCACAGCCTTTTCCATTTCAGTTCCTTCAATGTACTTGATTAGCTTCTCGATGTCCTCATCAGATGGAACATATCCGTCAAAGTCCTTTGGAGCTGGTAGAGTAACTCTAAACATCGTTCCAGGAGAATACATCCCTATGACAGCCGTAAATAGTCCATAAGCGTTCTTTACTGTCTTAGGTGATAACTTTATTGAGATTGCATTTACCCACGCTTGTATGTCCTCTTGAGACAGCTTACGTAGGCTTATGTTCTCGATTTGCTTTATCTGATTCCTTACGATTGTTTCATATCCACGCAATGTGGTTTCAGACAGCACATTCTCTTTTAATTTAATGTAATTAGTGAACGCTTCTTTTACAGTCCAGTTCTCAGGACGTTTCTTCCGGTCCTTTTCTGCGAGAAACTGTGCAGCCTGTGCTTCAGCTGACTGCTTTCCACGCTTACCCGGAAGATCACTGGTGAATGATTCATAGATTCTTTTCTGCTTCTGCTTTTTTGTTTTCGGATCAATAACTGGTTTTCCATCCTTATCCACCACATTTTCATAGTGTGAGAATACCAGACATCTCCATGATCCGGAAGGTAACTTCTTAGCTGTTGCCATATAATCATCTCCTTTAAAGAATGGTATAAAAATAACAGCCATACAATAGAACGAGAGTTCTGATTGATTGACTGCCCCGAAGATGATACAATATTCATTGGTATGGAGTATCTCTTCGGAGTTACCAAAAGAAGCACATTGGCGTGTGTTTCTTCCAGTTGACCGTTCCTGTTGGCGCAGGAGCGGTTTCTTTTTTGGTATTAATTAAAAGAAAGTCTGCGAACTTCATTTGCAGTATTGGTATTACATTTGATTTCCTTTTGAACTCTCGTTCCTGTTTCTGTAGATTCGAATACTAAAAATGCAACGGTATCTAATTCCTGCTGTTTTGTCGTAGTAGTTGTGTTGACTTTTGTTTTCTTTCCGAGGGATGCGCCGACGACGGCACCGACAGGTCCAGCAACTGCAGCACCAATTAGTGCGCTGCCAGCACGACCGTGAGTTTTATTATTTCCGGTTGTTTTGCTGATTAAATTGTATTGAGGACCATCCCAAATAAAATCAACCAGTTTAAAGTGTCCAGCGCCTTCCTGAAAAGAATTTCCGAAATAATATAAACCATTTCCATCTTTACGGAATTTTAAACCACCTATATTGTATTGTGTTTCAGCTTTTTTTAAGGCTTTGATGCGATCGCGCTCAGCCTTTTCGGCTTGTCGCTTCTCCCAGTCAGCTAAATGTTCTTCTGGAGTCTTTTTGGCAGTGGCTTCAAAGAAGCTGCGATCGTCTTCAGTCAATGTAGAAATTTCATTATTTTCTATTTTTTGCCTTAAGTCAGCATATCTAGAAGCGTTATCCCAGCTTCCTTTTAATTTGTCTAAAAAACCCATGTTTTTTTATCCCTCTCTTTCTTTTGCGAGACCTGTTCCTTACGAGCCACCACTGCTCGTATATATAATCCCTTGTGAGGTTATATCACATCATTTCAACTACTACCAGATTCGGAATGAAGTATATAATATAGTTATATTATATTGGCGTGTGCGTCACCTATTTGACCGTTCCTGTTGGCGCAGGAGCGGTTTTTAGTGCTTTGATTGAAACATTAGTAATGCAGGGCTATTAGTTACTATATTTAGCTTATGAAGATAATTAGCATAATCCTTATCATCGGTTACTAAAAAAGCCTTTTGCTTACGACTTATTTCGGCAATTACAGCATCATTAAAATCATATGAAAAACTATGCATCAATAAGTTCTTTGTATCAAGTGTTCCAAAATCATCATTGATTCGAACAAAATGGGAAAAAATATCCTGCTCTATAATTTCTAAAATCGCATCCATACTATCTATATAATCTTTAGTGTCTCGATAGTCCGCCTTGAAATCTTCTATTTCAGGATGCTCTTTTTGGTATAGATTAAACTGAAAACGTATACAGCGGTTTACAAATTCTGAAAGCTGAATACTGGAAAGTAATAATTTGGAATCTGATTTTAATATTTTCTGATAGAAAGTTATGTATGGAGCACTATTGCGTGCTCCCAATGCAGGATAGAAAATCTTAATTAGTACGTTTGTATCCAAAAGGAAGATATCCTCCTGTTTGGGAACATAAGAAGATATATTTTGGATTTTATTCAACGTTTAACACATCCTTTGCTGTTTCAACGAAAGTTTTTTTGTTTGCGTAAAATTTTTTGGCGTTGTTAATAACAATGTTTAACGTAGAGTTTTTTGTCGGTGGAAAATTTTCCAAATGCAAATATTGCTTAATGTCTTCGCTAGTATAATTTTCATATAATTGTCCAATAGCGTTGTTTAAAAATGGTGAAATCATACTTTCGACATTGGAAAAATCGAGAAAAATTTCTTCCTTGCGTTTAAATGAAGTATCAATTTCATGAAAAATAATATCTCCCTGTTCTTGCGTTAGTGCAGATGGATTGCCGATTCTTTCAGCAACATCAATTCGTATAGACATTTCGTGTACCTCCCAAAATTTAAAATTGAATAGAATCATAGGTTCCAGAGTTTAAATAATGCACAGCAGTATCGTGTAAATTAAAACCAATAGTAACGATGGTTCCGGGGAAGGGATAAGTTAAATCTTTAAAACGTTCCCTGGTATGATTGATTTCGTATGTTTCTGTGTCGGAAAGTATATAAAATACACCATTATTTTGCTTAACAAAATCTTCAATAAGTGATAAGCCGATACCACGTGGTTTTGAACTGTATGAGGTGGTGTTTCCTGATTCAAGTGCCCATTTAAGAGGGGAATCAGGGGACTGAAGATTATGAGCAGTATGGTAATTATTTACATTATATGATATGGTTTCGCCAATGTCCACAATTGTAAAATAAAGCATATAACTACGAGGAAAATATTGTCCGCATGTAAAGACATATTTACTTGTAGTGTGATCAGAAACGTTTTTAAATAACTCTAAAAGATAATCCCGGATGCTATCGCTTACACTTTGTGTCATTTTGGGTAAATCATCTCGCATAAATAAATTTATGGTTAAGTAGCGTTCATAGTCATCAATCTGGCTAACAAAAAAATATTTATATGGGATAACAGTATTATGTATATCTGGCATTTTTTCTAAACCCAGATGTTTATAAAAACCATTTTTTTGTATTGTTTTAGCAATTTTTGGTTTTACACCAGTGAGTAAAAGTGACTCAGGAGCAGGATTTCGTTGGGCGTATTCGTGGAAAATACAACCGAGCACAGAAAACAAATTTGATGCAATAAAATTAACTGCGCTTAAATCAATGGAAATTTTAGAAGAAGTTGTATTTTTCAATTCATGAGCCAAGCAACATAAAGTATCATCAGAACGAAAACCGTTTTGCAGATCATGTTTTATGTAAAAGATTTCTCTGTCGTTATCAATCATAGAATACCTCCTCTCTACGATAGTTATACCAATTTCATCACCGATAACTGTGGTATAAAATACACTACATAATTATCTACCTGTTTACAGATCCCGTACTTATCACGGTAGCATGCAATACATTCCTCCAGATACTCCTCTGTAACATCCAGGTAGTCTGCAATTTCATATTTATTTTGACATCCAGCATTGAATGCGTGGATGATTCCAACAAGTCCGATCAGGCGGTTGTAGCCGTGCAACCGGGCTTGACGTTCCTGCTTTCGATTTTCAATTATACTTTGATTATGGATATTTCCAACAGTTGTATAATAATGCCCCAATTCTTCGGCAAGCGCTCCGGCTTTTTGAATAGAGGTTGTTATATCTTGCCGTATAGCAATTCTATTTCCATAAATCCTACCATCACTGGATTGCAATGGCATTTCTTTTACAATCAGTCCCTCGTTGTAAGCAGACTCTAAAAGCTCTTCATATGCATCCATTGTGTAACACCTCCAATACATCTATATTACGCAATATGCTTTATGAAAATTATTCCCAGTTCTTGTCATTACTCATGAGGTTGTCATCATGTTGCTTCATTTCATCAGTTACTTCTATATCTGTACGTTCGTGAGCTGCATTAGCCATAAGATGAGGATGCATCTCCGCAATATTGTTCGGTCGATTTTTTATATCTATGGAACGTTCCCATTCTTTAGTTAATGTAAAATCGACCATTTCTCGTCCATGAGCATCGAGTTCACGGTACTTTTCCACAAAACGAAACTCTTCTACAGAAACAGTGTTTTTCATCTTTGGCATTTCAATAGCATCTTGAAATAAGTAATTAGCATCACATTTAAGAACTTCCATGATTTTAAATAGAATGGGTTCTTTAGGAGAGCTAACCTCGTTTTCATAATTTGAAATAGCTCCAATCGTAACACCAACAGAATCAGCGAGTTCATTTCTGGACATATCTTTACTTTCGCGTAATTCTTTTATACGACTTCCTACGCTCACTTAAATCACCTCTTTTTTATATTTTTATGTAAATATTGTATTTCATAAATCTTGGCATGTCAATACAAACAAACAAGAAATTTGTTAAAACATATTGACAAAATAAGAATCTTGTTATAGTATCGTAAATGAAAAGAAACTTGTTAAAAAGAAAGGAGGAATCAAGTTGCTTGATATTACAGCATCAAACAGTGTTGTTGCGGTTCGTTTAAAAAATGTTATTTCTGAAAAGGGATTGAAGCAAGCAGCAATAGCAACAAAAGCTGGATTTACTGCACAAGAGTTAAATGACATGTTAAACGGAAGAAGAATTATGCGTGCGGCAGACATAGCATCATTAATTAATGTTGCATACAAACGGAATCATCGCTGGACAGAGATTACAGTACCGAAAGATATCATATCTTCTGCCAGCAAAATTGTGAGTCTGTCAAAGCTTGGTGTTTCCGTAACTTCGGAGAATGCGAAGCTGTTGGTTAAATACCTGTCGGATGTAGAAAATTTGAATGATAATGATATCCCATTGCAGAAATCTACGTCAAAACTGGGATGGATTGGTGGAGATTTTATACCATACGATACGGACATCCTCTTTGATGGAGATCTGCAGTTCAAGCAGTTGTATGAAAGTATCCGGCAGCAAGGAAGCTATATGGAATGGTTGAATCATGTCTGCGAACTTCGGAAACGTGACCGGATGGAGATTAAATTTTTTCTTGCGGCATCCTTTGCCAGTGTTCTGGTTGGACTGCTCGGTGCGCTTCCATTCATTGTGGATCTATGGGGCGAAACAGAAGGTGGAAAGACAGTTGCCATGATGCTGGCCGCATCTGTATGGGCAAATCCGGCAGACAGTATGTACATAGGGGACTTTAAAACAACAGATGTACAGCTAGAGGTTCGGTCAGATCTGCTAAACAATCTGCCTTTGATGCTGGACGATTCAAGCAAGGTCAGCGCTAGAATCAGAGATAACTTTGAGGGTGTTGTATATGATCTGTGCTCCGGAAAGGGCAAGAGCCGATCAAACAGGGACTTAGGAATTCGAAAAGAAAACCGGTGGAAGAATGCGATACTGACCAATGGTGAGCGACCACTTAACTCTTATGTTACTCAGGGCGGAGCAATTAACCGTATCATCGAAGTGGAGTGTGATGAAAAAGTCTTTGAAGATCCCCAGTACACCGCCAACTTTTTGAAAAAGAATTATGGTTTTGCCGGGAAAGAATTTGTCAAAGAAGTAAAAGAAATTGGCATTGATCAGATCCGTGAGATGCAGATGGAGATTCAAAAAGAAATCTACAGACATGATGCCATGCAGAAGCAGAGCATTGCGCTTTCAGTGATTTTGACAGCGGACAAGATCGCCACAGAGCGGATATTCTGCGACGGTGAGTACATTGATATAGAGAGCGCTAAAAAGATGCTTGCAAGCCAAGCAGAGGTGTCAGAACATGAACGCTGTTATCATTACATACTAGACAAGATTAGCATGAATGGTCAGCGTTTTGACTCATCTGTAAATGTGGAGCAGTGGGGAATCATTGAACAGGGATATGCCATCATGTATGTGCAGGCGGCAAGAGATCTCTGTGCGAGCGGAGGATTTTCCTATAAGGCATTTATGAATTGGGCAGATAAAAATGCCTTGTTGCAGACAGATGGGAAGAATCAGACCAAACTCAAGAAGATTGAAAGAAAAACGGTTCGCTGCGTGTGGATCAAGCTGGACGAATCAAAAGACGCAGATGGATTCGAACGCGTGGCACAGGAAGAATTGCCTTTTAAATGAGTTGCATGGTAACAAAGTAACAGAAGTAACATTCAATATTTAATATACATAAGGGGTCGTGTGTGTATGTGTAATACACAAAGCAAGTCCTATATGCGAGAAAAGTCGTGTTACTGTTGTTACCGATTAAAAAACACCGATTTGCCAAGGAAAATACAAGGTTTTATGGTAACAAACATAGTTGTTACTGTAGTGTTACAGAAAGGAAAATTTGTAATCATGAATGAAATTAAGCATGAATACGTGGCAGAAATACAGAATGCCATATGGAAAGCGTACAAGGAAGTGCGAGAGACAAAAAGTGCAAGAGGATTTAATGATACCGTGCAAGCACTTGAAAATAAGTACAGTGAGGTCAGCAAGCCTATGTGTGATTTTATCAGCTGGTTGAAGTGTGCATGGGCACCAATCATTAATGAAATAGTGGGTGAATGCCAATGAAAAAACGGAAAGAAAGCAATAAAGCAGTGTTGGATGATGTGAAGATATGCAGTTTGTGCGGTGAACAGATTGTGGGAGACTATGAGTATATTAGGACGAAAAGACGGACAGAGATGTATTTCCATAAGGGAATGAGTTGCAGGAAAAGGAAAAAGAAGAATGGGTGAAAGTAAAATAAGAAAATGTATTATCTGCGGACGGCTCATCACGGCATCAAGAAGATATGCATACTGCAGTGATGAGTGTGCAGGTTATGCTAGCAAAGAGCGTGCTAGAGCAAAAATGCGTGAAATACAAGAGGAACATAGAAAATTTATTACAGAGACCAGGCAAAAGAAAAATATGAAGAAGCCGGGAAGAAAGTCAAAGCAGTACAGAAATGAGCTCATAAGAATAGCAGCGGAAGCGAGAGAGCATGGTATGAGTTATGGACAGTATGTTGGAATTTATGAATACCAGAAGGGGATGAAAATTTAAAATGAGTAGAATGATGGACGCAGATAAATTTCTTTCCTGGCTGAGTGAGGTCGAGGGTGAGATCAGGAAAGAGAAGATGAAAGACTGTCAGCCGGATCGGTATGATGACGGGTTGATGGCGGCAACAGGGACCATCAGGGAGTATGTTGAGAAGATGTGCAAGATCGACGAGGCAGAAGGAAAGGCGGATCAGAGTTGGATTCCGTGCAGTGAACGATTTCCAGACGACGATAGATATATTCTTGTATCGTTTGAAAACTCCACAATGCCGGATATCGCGCGATATGAAGAAAATGACGAGGGCGGTACGTTCTATCCGGGAGATGATGAAAAATCATATTCAAGCTATGGATTTTTTGTGAATGCCTGGATGCCACTACCAGAGCCAATGAAAGAAGATGATGTTTAAATGGGAAAAATAAAGGATTTAAAAGGAAAAAAATTTGGAAAATTAACAGCAATCGAATTTATTGGAATAGGAAATAGACGTTATGCAATGTGGAGATGCCTTTGTGATTGCGGAAATGACTGTATAACTAGTACGGACGTTTTGACAAGAAAAGGAAATCACTCGTGCGGATGCTTAGCTAAGGAACATTTAAAAGAAATGAGCAGAAATAATATTACACACGGAATGACTGGAAGTAGGTTGCTAGGATGTTACAAATCAATGATGAGTAGGTGCTATAGAGAAAAAGATATTCACTATAATGCTTATGGCAAACGCGGGATTGTTGTGTGCGATGAATGGAGAAATGATAAAAAGATGTTTATACAATGGGCTTTAGCTAATGGATATTCTGATAACCTTACGCTTGATCGTATAGATGTTAATGGCATTTATGAGCCATCTAATTGCAGATGGATTCCAATGAGTGAGCAATACAAAAACAAGCAATCGAATTGCAAAAAGATATTACCAAAGCCGTACAGAGAGGGAGAATGATATGAGCAGACTAATTGATGCGGATTTACTGATGAGAAAATGCGAGAAATGGTTAAAACCGAAAGCACCAGACGAAGATGAAATGGTTTCGTTGGCAGATATTGCGGTATCCATGCTTATGGAAATAGAAGAACAGCCGACAGCGTTTGATGTGGAGAAAGTTCTGAATGAATTAAAGCATGAAGAATCAGAAGTACTTAGAAGATATAGTGAATCAAAGGGAACGGCTTATGCATTTTCTGATAAATGTTCCTGTGATAATTGGGCGAAAGCCATTGAAATTGTTAAGCGAGGTGGAGTAGATGAAAAATAAAGAGCAGACAAATGCTTGTTACGGTTGCTTCGGAGCTGCAAATGGTGATTGTGATGAGTGCGCTAAGGATTGGAGTGATAAACAGTGAAACGGAGTACAGACACACGCTGGAGTCCTGCAGAGATCCAGCAGAACCAAAAAGAACATTATGCTGCTATGGCAGAACATCCACCTGATCGGAAGGCAAGCGAGAAGTTTCATCGACCGGCATACCAGGCAGGAAAGCTGATCGAAGCGCAGGGGCAGCAGTTGTGGCATGGAGATGTTACTGGATATATAGCCAGAAAATACAAGATAGGGAGTGATACCATTGGAGACAATGACAAAGGAAAGACTGGAAGCATACCGAAATAATAAGACAGAGATATTATCCTTGGACTATATTCTTAATAACAGGTGGCAATCAGAAACCATGTTGGGAAATGATGTGATCTTAGATTACAGTAAGGGATATCCAATGCCGCAGAGCATAGTTGGTTTTGACCAAGAAAAATATGAGCGGTTACAAGAACGTGATTTAAAGAGAAAAGAACGTCTGGAAAAGGAATGTGAAGAGGTAGAGCATTATGTTGAAGGAATCAAAGATGCGCAGCTACACAACATCTTCAGGATGTATTATATTGATGGTGTCAATGCAGTGAATCAGACAGAGGTAGCGAAGATGATTCATCTTGAGAGAAGTACGATAAGTAAGAAAATCGACAGATATCTTCAACTTTCACACAAATCACACGAATCACATATATAATAATACTTGAGCCAAAGGCTGAATTCCTGCGGCTCGTCCTCTCTTTATATGAAACCCCATAGACCAAAACCTAGAAATGGACAATCTGGAGACAGATTGTCTTTTTCGTTGCGGAACATATAAGATTATGATACTATATAAATATTCGGATGAGAAGGGAATTGGTAGAGTGAGGATATTAGTATCAGCTTTAATATTGGTAATCGTTTTTGAAACAATTTCTATCTTATGGTTAATCAAAAATAAGAGAAAAGAAAAAGACATCGATGAAATGATTCGGTTTTTCAGAGATTTGTGGGGAAAATTTGTTTTTTATGTTTTAGCAACGAGTATTATTGGATTGTTTTTAGGCAGTATTTTCTTTAAAGAAATCGTTGGACTTGATGAAATTAATACATGGGTAGGAATTGTTCTAGGTCTTGTAGCATTAGTTATTGGTATAATTTCTTTGTTTTTAAGTTTTTATAATGTTGATCAAGCGAATAAAACTCAAGAAAAAACCGTAGAAATAATACAAGGATTTCGAGATGATATGATAGAGCACATGCATGATATGCAGAGCGATGTAGAACGAAAAATAGAGGAATCATCAGAAAGAACGAGAAATGAAATCGCAAAATTTACATATAGGAAAAACGAGAATTTTGCAGTAGAGAGTAATGAAGTTGAAGAAAAGTGGGATGATTAGATATGAAGAAAAATTTAAACGTCTTTGTTGTAGCATGCAAGGAATATGATAAAGAGAAGAACAGTATTATTGGAATATACAACAAAGTAGAGATTGAAAATAATCGTATGGATTTGTGCGTACTTACAGGAATTAATTATGTTAAATCATCGGATACTAAATCGGGATTTGCTTTGGATTATTATTTGAAATGTCTTAAAGATAAAGATAATTCAGGGCAAGAGGGAAAAAAAATACCATTGTATGCGATGAGTGGGAGAATTCGTTCTGAAAATCAAGGAGTGAAATATACAGCAGATACCGTAATGTTTTCAGAAGAAAGAAATATTTCTATACCATGTAGTGGAATATATGAATTACAAGTATTTTTGACAGAAGAAAGCATGATAAAGGAGAATGATACGAAAGAAAGATATAAGAAGTATCAAGATGAGGAACAATTACCACAAGCCGCATTCAGGTTTGAAATAGTAAAAGAAATTGTAGCTTGATATAACAATTACACAGCAGGCACCCTCCGGGGTGCTTTTCTAATACGACAAAACAAACGAAGGAACGAGAGGTGGTGACGTGGCTGATGTAAAAGAACAGATTAAAAATGATTATTTATCTGGTATCCCGCCTAAGAAATTAGCGGGAAAATATGATATCAGTTTGAATACAATAAAGAGTTGGATTAAGCGGTACGGTTGGTCTGAGATAAAGAAACGGGGTGCACTCTCAAATACACGGGGTGCACCTTCTGATGTATCCAGAAAAAGGAAGCAGGGCGGTCAGCCAGGCAACAAGAATGCTGTGGGCGGTGGAGCACCTGAACAGAATAAAAATGCTGAAAAATACGGATTCTTCAGTAAGTATCTCCCGGATGAAACACGGGAGATTTTTTCTGCCATTGAACAGGCAGACCCACTGGATTTGCTATGGCATCAGATACAGATTGCGTATGCAGCTATTGTCAGGGCGCAGCGGATAGCTTATGTCAAGGATCAGGATGATAAGACTATTGAGAAGATAGAAGAAAAGGTTGGCAATGTAATAGGTCAAAAATGGGAAGTGCAGCAGGCATGGGATAAACAGGAAAATTTTCTGAAAGCTCAGGCAAGAGCGCAAGGAGAACTCAGAGCAATGATCAAGCAGTATGACGAGATGCTTCATAAGGATTGGGAAACCGCAAGCGAAGAGCAGAAGGCTAGAATTGAACAGATTCGTACCAACACTGCAAGGATGAGCGGTGGAGATAGTGACATGGATGAAGGGGTGGAGATTATCAATGATGCGCCAGAAGAAACAGGTCCGGATATCAGACATTGTGATTCCGAAGTATCTGCCGATATTCAATAACCGAAGTATCAAGCATATCATCCTGACATCTGGTCGTGCCGGGACGAAATCCAGTTATGCAGCTATCAGGTCAGATTATCAACTTGTATCAGATGCCAATGGCTCTGTGGTTGTGCTGCGTAAGCATCATAACAAGCTGCGGAAAACAGTTTACAAGGAGATGCTCCGAGGAATCAACCGTTTGGAGATTCCGAAAAGTAAGTTCCGGATTACAAAGTCTCCAATGGAGATCACTTATAAGAAGTATGGAACAACGATGTATTTTGCCGGATCAGATGGCATTGATGATACGAAAGGTATTATTGATGAGGATAAGCCAATCAAGTTAGTTGTGTTGGATGAGTTGACAGAGTTCTTTGATGATGGTGAGGGAGAGGATGAGTTAAGTAATATCGAAGCTACTTTTGTTCGTGGGAATAAAGGTGGTTTCCAAATGATTTATCTGTATAACCCACCGAAGAATCCAAATGCACCGATCAACCAGTGGTGTAAGAAGATGGAAAAACGTCCTGACTGCGTACATATCCATACGGACTACAGAGATGTACCTGCTGCCTGGCTAGGCCCTGATCTGATTGCTTCTGCCAAGGCAATGGAGGTTGCTGATCCGAAAATGTACAGATGGGTTTGGCTTGGAGAATCAGTAGGAGTAGATGAACTGATTTATTACATGTTTGGAGAAAGGCACAGACAGAAGCCGGATCAGGATAGAAGATACAACAGAATCTACATTGGTGGTGACTATGGACAGCAGAACGCAACGACCTTTCAGGCATTTGGTCTTGATACTTACAGAAAGAAGTTTCCGGGACTTGGAGAGTACTATCACAGTGGTCGAGAGACTGGAAAACAGAAAAGCCCATCAGAATATGCACAGGATCTGGTTGAGTTCATGAATGATTTGCATGAACAGTATGAAAACCGGATCTTTTATATTTTTCTGGATCCATCCGCCAAAGGCCTGGCAGAAGAAGTCAGGAGAGCCACCAGAATCGGATTGGATTATCAGGTATTTCTGCGGGATGCGGAAAATGATGTGGCTCTGGGAATCAGCCGGGTACAGAAGGTACTGGTATTTGATATCCTGTCGATTTCTCCAAAGCAGGAATATGCGGTGCAGGAGTTTGGAACATACGAGTATGATAAAAAATCCATCGAAAAGGGAAAAGAAGTGCCAGTGAAAGAAAGTGATCACTGCATGGATGCAATCCGTTATGTGGTTATGGGAGCCTGGAGCAAGATCAAACATTGGCTGCCCTTAGATACAGTCGGAGATGACGTGAGTGTAGGCGATATCAGCAGCACGGAGGTGAGAGAAGAGGATGAATATCTTTAATTATTTCAGAAAGAAGGGAATCGATACGGTAGATGCTTCATTCTATCGTAAGATTGATGAGTGGATCAGCTGGTACAATTCCAATGTCCGGCAGTTTACATTTTACAAGGTATATACCGGACGCGGTACAAGTAAACGATGCCGCAGAAAGAGCATGGGAATGGCAAAGAAGCTGTCTGAAGACATTGCAGATCTGCTTCTGAACGAGAGAGTTATGATTACACTGGAAGACGAAGCAACACAGGAATTTGTGCAGAAGGTTCTAGATAATAATCATTTTCTGGTTATGGGAAATGATTACCAGGAACGGAAGGCGTATTCTGGAACAGTGGCGTATATTCCTTATCTGTATAATGCGGTTGTACAGGAAGACGGAACGATATCGGCAGGGGAGATTGGGATCAACTATGTGGATGCCAAGAACATTTATCCGGTCAGTTGGAATAATGGAGAGGTTACGGAGTGTATTTTTACGTTCGTGCATACAGTCCGCCAGAAGAAATACGTGCAGATCCAGTTCCATCAGATTGAAGAAAAGGGAATGTATGTGATTGAGAACAGCGTTCTGGAATGCACAAAAGGCAGTACGGAATGGCGAGAGCTGACAGAACAGGAATGGAAACAGCTGAAACCATTTACAAATCTGGCAGCCAGAACCGAGACCGGATCCACAGAACCACAGTTTGTTATTGACAGACTGAATATCACAAACAATGCAGCAGAGTGCAATCCAATGGGAATTGCGATTTTTGCAAATGCAATCGATACTCTGAAAAAGCTGGACATGGAATTTGATTCTTACTGCAACGAGTTTGATCTTGGAAGAAAAAGAATCTTTGTTGCTCCGGAAATGCTGACGAACGAAGATGGATCTCCAACCTTTGATCCAGATGACAGCGTGTTCTATTCGCTTCCGGAAGATTACGATAAGAACCAGACTGGTCTGATCAAAGAAGTGGACATGAGTCTTCGGGTAGAGCAGCACAGCAAGGCAATCAAGGATGATCTGAATTATCTGTCTCTGAAATGTGGATTCGGAACAGAAAGATACCGGTTTGATGGGGCAGGAGTAAAGACTGCGACAGAGATCATTTCTGAGAACTCAGATATGTACCGGATGCTGAAAAAGCATGAGACGATTCTGGAAGATGTCCTGGAGCGGCTGATCAGAATCATTATCCGACTCGGGATTGTGACAGGGAACGCACTGGATATAAATACAGATATTGTGATTGCTTTTGACGATTCTATTATCGAGGATAAAGGCGCAGAGCGGCAGCAGGACCGTCAGGATGTCAGCATGGGAGTGATGCGGCATGAAGAATACCGTGCAAAATGGTACGGGGAGACCGTGGAGCAAGCAAGGCAAAATCTACCAGAGCAGAATCAGGTGATGGAATAATATGCGAGATGATTACAAGAATCAGATGGCCAGTAAGATTGCTGGAAGATATCAAGATTTAGAACTCCGAATCATGAAGGATATTGTCCGGCGAATCAAGAAAACCGGAAAGATTACAAGCACAGCAGACTGGCAGATTAACAGATTGCTTATTTTGGGTTATTCTTCAGAAGACATTGAAAAGGAAATTAAGAAAACGCTCGATGCTTCTTATCCAGAAATGTTTGAGTTGTATGATAAGGTAATTGATTGGGAATATGTCAGGAATAAGGACATATATGAACAAATCAACGTAGAGCACATACCATTTGACCAGAACGAGCAACTTAAGCAGATTACAGATGCAATTATTGATCAAAGTTTTGCAGATTTGGAAAATATAACAAATTCGCTTGGTTTTTACTTGGATTATGGAGATGGTAAAAAGGTTATAACACCGCTGGCGCAGGTTTATACAAATTATCTTGATTCAGCATGTTTCGATATTGTAACCGGAGCATTCGATTACAACAGTGTGCTGCGTAGAGTTGTGACTCAGCTCACCAATAGCGGACTTCGACAGATCGATTATTCCTCCGGAAGAGCTAATCGGGTTGACGTAGCTGCAAGGAAAGCTGTCATGACGGCAGTCAGCCAGATTACCGGAAAGATATCAGAGTACAATGCAAAAAAGCTTGGAACAGAATATTTCGAAGTTGAATGGCACGCCGGAGCGCGTCCGACTCATTCTGTGTGGCAGGGAAGAGTTTGGAAGGAAGAACAGTTGTATTCGGTATGCGGTCTTGGAACGGTAACGGGTCTCTTGGGTGCTAACTGTTATCATACATATTATCCGTTCTTTCCTGGTATATCTGAGCGTAATTGGTCTGATGATTGGTTGGATGCAAAGAATAAGGAAGAGGCAGAACCTAAGATGTTTGCAGGCAAGAGATATACTCTGTATGAAGCAAAGCAGAGACAGCGTCAGATGGAGACAGCAATGCGAGCACAGCGCGAAAAAGTGCAGCTGCTGCAGCATGGGGGCGCAGATCCGCAGGAAGTAATGCTTATGAAAGCAAAATACCAAGGTCAGCTTAATGAATATGCTAAATTTTCTAAAAAGATGAAACTGGAACAGGAACGTGAGAGAATATATCTTGATATGCGTGGAAGAATAGCAACTAATTCGGAGCAACAGAATTCTATGTTTCCACCGGAGATGATTCAAAATGCATCAAGTGATATTGCTCAGTATAAGAAATACAGGGAAATTTTGGGAGATTCTATCGGATCACTTGTAAAGTTTGGTCAGTTAAAATATAATGATAGTGAGAAATGGGAAAAGGTTCAAAGCAAATTTTTCACATATCTTGAGATTGACAAGAAAGATTGGTCTCAAGAGTTCAAGATTAAATCCAAACAAGCATATGATAGATTCAGAGAGCAAGGAGAAGAATTATCAGTTCATGCTTTGAGTCGATTGCCAAGATTGAATAAACCAGGATATGAAGTGATTCACGAAAAAGATGTTCTCGAGCTGGTAAAAACAAAGTCGAATTATTCTGAAGGAGAAGAAAAAATAATTTGGTTCAGTCCAAGCAAACAGCTTGTAGTTATAAAAAATAAAAACTCTGGTGATATAGTTAGTATTGTTCGGAGAAAAAACAAGAAGGAAGGATGGACAGATGCAGGTTTTTAGAAAATATATGAATTATATAAAGGATTTTCTTGAAAATACTCCAGAAGATATATATGAGTTTTCTATTATCCTTGAAGATGCGTTAGTTGATGAGTATGATGCAATGCATGCGGAACAGCCGAGAGCAACTGAAATATTGGCAGAAGAAACCCCGGACATTTGCGCATCAGCAGAACCGGGGATGAAACCAAAAGAAATTGAAGAATTCAAACGTAAATTGGAAATTGAATACAACAAAGCATTAAACGCAGTTGTGTAGCTACCACCAGTCAATATGGCCGGTGGTATTTTTGTACTCGTTTTCAGGAGGTGATCCAGTGATTGAAATAAGAATAGCTTCAAATAGTATCCACATGACGGGACATGCCTGCCGGGAAGGTGCAGACGGCATTGACAGGGTGTGTGCCGGAGTATCTGCACTTACCTGTAATCTGATCAATTCGCTCAGAGACCTGACGGGAGACCGGATCAGAGCCGATACTGGAAGTGGAATAACGAGGATCGAGTGGGAGCAGCTCTCAGATAAAGGGAAGCTCCTGATTGATTCGTGGGTTCTTGGGTTGACGGATATCAACCGGGAATATAATTGCATAACATTTTTGTAAGAGACATCCTTTGGGATGTTTTTCTTATGCCCAAAACGTGAAGGCATGAAAAGCTCGAGAGCCTGTCGAGGCAAAACGGAGGTAAGTACGATGTACAAAAAAAGAATGATGTTACAGCTCTTTGAAGACGGCGCAGGAGCTGGCTCTGGTGGACAGGGCGGAAATGCCGGGACTGGAAACGGCAGCCAGGGATCTGCTGGAAATGCATCCGGAGCACATGGAACCGGAACATATACTTATGAACAGTTGGAAGAAATTGCAAGTTCACGAGCCAAGAAGTCTGAAAGAGTTGCATTGGCGAACTTCTTCAGGGGTCAGGGCATGACAGAAGAGGAAGTTACCCAGGCAATTACTAAATTTAAAATAGACAGAGCTGCGAATCAGCCCAATGTGGCACAGCTGCAGCAGGATCTGGAAGATTCAAGAAATGAAGTCCAGCAGATGAAGAACGAGAAGTTCTTATCCGGCAAAGGTGTCAAGGCTGATGATCTGGACTATGTGACTTACAAGGTTTCCAAAATGGTAGATGACAAAACGACATTTGAAAAGGCAGCAGAGAAGTTTTTAGAGGAGAATCCGAAATTTGCCGGTGGAGGTTCTTACCGGATTGCAGATTCTTCTGCGGGTAATTCTTCAAATGGTTCCGGTGGGAACATGAACGCTTCCATCAATGACCGGATCAGAGCTGCCGCGCGAAGATAACGGAGGTAGAGTAAATGCAGAATAGAAGAATGAATTTAAGATTGTTTGACACAGATGCAAACATCATTGATCGTACCGGAGCAGAGGCTCTGATTCCAATTCAGGAATCCAATGAGATCATCCAGGGAACAATCGCACAGTCAGCTGTACTGTCAAGGGGGCGTAAGCTGGCAAACATGACAAGCAAGCAGTATAAAATGCCGGTACTGGATATGCTGCCGATTGCTTATTTTGTAAATGGTGATAACGGACAGAAGAAAACTACGAAACAGGCATGGGATAAGAAATTTATCACTGCCGAAGAGATTGCAGTTATTGTTCCGATTCCGGAAGCAGTCCTGGATGATTCCGAGTACGACATCTGGGGAGAGGTAAAGCCAAGAGTAACAGAGGCGTTTGGAAAGGTTATCGACAGTGCGGTATTATTTGGTGAAAATAAACCGTCTACATGGAGAGATGATGTGGTTGCAACCGCAACAAAGGCAAATGCTGTTATCACATTAGGAGCGGCTGACAGTCTGTATGACAAGATCATGGCAGAAGACGGAGTGATTGCACACGTTGAAGACTGTGGATACTTTGTGAACGGCCATATGGCAGATATTTCCATGAGAGCTAAACTCAGAGGTCTGAAGAATGCAAACGGAGATCCGTTGTTCAAGCAGGATCTGCAGGGCTCTACTCAGTATGCGCTGGATGGATCACCGATGAATTTCCCGAACAATGGTGCATTTGATAAGTCAAAGGCGCTTATGATTTCCGGAGATTTCTCACAGCTGGTATATTCCATCAGACAGGATATTACTTTCAAGCTGTTTACGGAAGGTGTTGTTCAGAATACAGATGGCACAATCGCATACAACCTGATGCAGAACGATATGGTTGCGCTTCGTGCAGTGATGCGTCTTGGATGGGAAATCCCGAACCCGATCAATTCACTGAAGACAGACAAGACCAAGAGATGTCCGTTTGCAGTTCTGAAATCCGGTGAGTAAGGGAAGGTGATGATCCATGCAGGTCACGTATGGATATTATGCAGACGAATATGGAGGAAGAACCATTCCGGAACAGGACTTTCGAAAAGCCGAAAGGCAGGCGGAAGCCTATATCCGGCATTTGACTTATGTGAAAGGTGATATCTTTGCTGTGGAAAATGACGCGGTAAAAGATGCTGTTTGCGCTGCAGCAGAGGTTTATTACAAATACAATGCACAGCAGCAGTCAGAAACCCCGTTGGTGAAGTCAGAAAATAATGACGGATACAGTGTCACTTATGTTACAGAGCAGACGGATGGAAAGACAGCAGAAGAGATTGTGAAGAAAAAGGTATATGATGCGGTATATCCTTATCTTCTTCCTACTGGATGGCTGTCAAGAAAGGTGGGGATGCGTTGTGATCACAAATATGGATGTGACTGTTTATAACAGGAAATACGATGAGACCACTCGTTTTGATACCTGGTCCCGGACAGTCTTGCACGGCGTTCATGTTTATGTAGATCATAAGACCGCAGTTTCAGATAACGGTCTGAACAGTGCGGAAGTCTATAAGATCCGTATTCCTGCGGATATTCCAGAAGCAGATCAGTATCTCCCGCCGGAAGAGTATGCCTGTTGTGGAGGCTTCGGAAACTGGACTATACAGAACGGGGATCAGATCGTGCTCGGTGAGTGCTGTCAGGAGATTGAGAAGCCGGCGGATTTGAAAAAGCTGTTCCAGAGGCATTGCAAGGTGACAAGCTGGTCAGATAACCGGTTTGGGACGCTTCCACATTGGAGAATCGGAGGTGAGTAAGATGGCAGGAAAGAAAGAATTCCGGATCACAACTCCGAGAGGCAGCGTATTTACGGTGACTGGCAAGAATGGTTCTACCACGGCACGGCTGGAATGGGCTCCGGGATTCGCACAGAAAAAAGCGGAGGGATTTTCAAGGGCGCAGGCATTTGTAGATTCCGAGTGTCTGCGCTACATGAATCCATTGACACCGAGAAGAACCGGGATGCTGATTAAGTCCGGGACGCTTGGTACAGTGGTTGGTTCTGGTTCCATTGAATATCTTGCTCCGTATGCCCGCCGGCAGTATTATGAGCATAAAACTAAGGCAAGATGGTTTGAAACAATGAAAGCGAGCCATAAAGATGCCATAAGGGAAGGAGCTGAGAAACTTGCCGGACAGTAAACGGAAACCGATTATTGATAGTATCCGGGAGTATGTAAGGACTTATCCAGATATCGATAACCGGAAGATCAATATTGATTATCTTGGTGATGGAATGGAATATTCCATTGATCCAATCGGCGTAGATCCTATCTATAAGAGATATGTGGACGGGAGCTGTCTGAAGCAGTTCCAGTTCGCTCTGATAAGTAAGGAAGCCTACGATGGGGACGCCAGAACCGGTATTGCCAACAGTGGGTTTTATCAGAACTTTGAAGAGTGGATAGAACAGAATAACCTGAATGATATTGTTCCGGAGCTGGACGGGCACGATGCTATCAGGGTAGAAGTGCTGCAGTCCGGCTATTTATTTAGTACAGAGGTCGATCTGGGACGGTATCAGATGATATGCAGATTGATTTATAAGTAAGGAGTGTGAAGAAATGGCAAGTGAAAAAATGTTAGTTGGCAGACATAAGAGAGTGGCTTTTATGGATGCTGACGGATCAGGAAAGACATTTACCAGAATGACGGGATTTACCTCTCTGTCAGATGGAAAGAACTCAACAGAATACAGCCGGCAGTATGTGGATGAGGCGTCTGAAAGAAGTGACGTAGTCGGTTATGCGCCGGCAATCGATTACGAATTTGACCGGTATACCAATGATCCGGTACATGAAAAGATTGCAGCAATTACTGACGATGAGATTCTCGGAACAGAAGCGCAGGTTGATATTGTGGTGGTAGATCTGTTTGAACAGAAGACATCGGAAACAACTTGTACTGCACGAAAGAGAACATGGAGTGTAATTCCGGATACAGAAGGGGACGGTACGGATGCCCTGATTTACAAAGGCAGCTTTAAAGCGGCCGGAGAAATCACAAAGGGTACTGCAACCACCACAGACGGATGGGGGACCTGTACATTCACTGCTGGCGGAGAATAAAGAAGAAATGGGAGAGTGAGCCTATGAGCCTTTGGAAATTTGGAGATTTTGAAGCAGACGTGGATTTCACGGATGCGGATTTTTTAGATGCGATCGATGAAGCGAAAGCAGCAATGCATGAAGCGGAGCAGAATGTTCCGGTAGTCGGAAAAAACAGTGATATCATCCGTGCACAGTGTGCTTGCTTTTATGTGTTCTTCGACACCCTTTTTGGTGAGGGGGCAGGGGAGAGAATCCTTTGCGGAAAGAACAGTATCAAACTGTGCAATGAGGCGTCCGAGCCATTATTGGATTTTGAAACAGCAGAAGCAAAGGCGCTGGACAGCAAATACAATAAGTATATGCCAAACCAGAACGTTACGCAGCAGTTTCCTAATCCACAGCCACAGTCAAGCGGAAACCGTCAGCAGAGAAGAAACTACCAGAAACAGTATGGTAAGGGAAAATATTCCAATACCGGAAGGTAGCAGAGCATGAATATTTTATATGAGCAGTTTCCGGAAGAAGTCAAGGTGAACGGGGAGTACTACCCGATCGTGACAGATTTCCGTGAATGGATCCGTTTTACGGAGCTGGTTGAAGACGACTCGGTTCCGTGGCGGATCAAATGTGGACTTCTGTTGCAGTGGTATCTGGATCAGGTTCCGGAAGATATTGAAGCTGCAATTTATGCACTCGGAGATTTCCTGATGTGCAAAAGGATGTACCAGGATAATCCGGAAGATGAAGAGGAAGGACAGCAGAAAAGTGGGAAGCCGGTATTTTCTTTTTCGGAAGATGCCGGCTGCATTTATGCAGCGTTCCGGGAGGCATATGGAATCGACCTGCAGCAGATTGATTATATGCACTGGTGGGAGTTCCGGAGCTTGTTTGACTGGTTGCCGGATGGTACAGAGATTAAACAACGGATTATGTATCGTTCGATTGATCCTGGAACAATCCGGGACAAGGACGAACGTAAACGGATCAAGAAGATCCAGAGAGCTGTTGCACTGAAAAAGAAACAGCGAAAGCTTGATGATTATGAGATTGGAGATATGTTCTCATGATGGAAATTAAAATACCGACACGGCGTGAGTGGTATCCGTGTCCGTACTGCGGTCAGCATCTGCTTGTTTACGCAGATACTGCAGTGTGCAGCGGACTGTATGTAAAATGTCGCAAATGCCGACGGGAGGTGGAGATAAAAATTAAGAATTAAGCACTTGTGAGCCCCTGAGCCGTGCTATCAGAAAGGATGATAGTATGGCAGATGGATATTTGAATTTTGATACCAAAATCAATGAGAGTGGGTTCAATGAAGGCATAAATAAGCTTGGAAGTCTTGGAAAAAGTGGCTTATCTGTAGTCAGCAAGGCAATGACCGGAGCTGTTGCAGCTGTAGGAACTGGAGCAGCGGCGATTGTAAAGTCTTCCCTTGGTGTAGTCGCCAATATGGAGCAGCAGGTCGGTGGCGTAGAGACACTATTTAAAGATAGTGCCAAGACAGTGATCAGGAACGCAAACAATGCGTTCAAAACAGCACAGCTTTCTGCTAATGATTACATGTCAACGGTTACAAGCTTTTCAGCATCATTACTACAGGGCTTAGGCGGAGATACTGCAAAGGCTGCAGAGATAGCAGATATGGCGATCATTGATATGGCAGACAATGCCAATAAGATGGGTACGAATATGCAGGATATCCAGAATGCCTATCAGGGCTTTGCAAAGCAGAATTACACAATGTTGGATAACCTTAAATTAGGTTACGGCGGTACACAGTCGGAAATGATCCGATTGATCAATGATTCCGGTATCTTAAATGAAAAGATAGAAGATCTGGATAATGTAACGTTTGACCAGATGATTCAGGCAATTCACAAAGTCCAGCAAAATCTCGGAATCACAGGAACTTCCGCAAAAGAAGCCTCTACAACGATTGAAGGTTCTGTTAATTCTGCTAAAGCCGCCTGGGAAAATTTTGAAGCCGGTGTAATCAGTGCGAACGACCTGGTTGACACATTCTGGACAGCGGCAAAGAATATCTTAAATAATCTTGGTCAAATGATCCCGCGTCTGGGAAAGACCGGAATGGATGTGGTGGAATCCTTATCCGGAAAAATCGGTGAAGCGGTTCCGCAATTAAAGGGACTTACAGATAGTGTCGGAAAATTAGCAGATAAGTTAAAGAACATGAGCACGGATGAGCTCATGAATCTTGGCAAGACTGCAGCAGTGCTTGCAGGAGCCGGACCGGTGATCTCATTATTCGGATCACAGATCGGTAATGTACAGTCAGCCGTATCCGGATTCAGCGGACTTACAACTGGTGTTTTATCTGAACTTGGAAAACTTCCGGGAGAATTTAAAAATGCTGCAAAATCGGCAACGGACTTTAAGAAAGATTTCGGAGAAAGTCTTAAAGGCTTAGGCAGTGCTATAACTGGACCGTTCCAAGTGCTGACACCGAAGCTTTCAAGTTCTGTCGGAAAAATCGGCAAGGTCGTTTCCAGTGTTCCGGGAAAAATTGGTGGGGCAGTCGGCAAAATCGGTTCTGCAATCGCATCAAAAATCCCCAGAATTACAAGCGCGTTTTCACTACTTGGAGATACTGCCGGTTATCTGGGAGCATGGGGCGGACAGATTGGTTCTGCTTTGCAGGGAGTTCTTGGAACAGTAGCCGGCTTTATTCCGTCATTTGTAGGGTTGATGAATTTCGGTGCAGTTGCAGCCGTTGTGGTAGCCGGTCTTGGACTGGTTTACAGTCAGTTTGGTACACAGATTGACCAGATCCTGCTTCTGGTGCAGACCAAAGGACCGGAGATCATATCTAACTTTGGAGCAGGAATCACAGCAGCACTTCCGGGACTGATTTCATCAGGTGCAACCCTGATCCTGGGATTGATGAATGCGATTACGGCAAATCTACCACCGCTCATTTCCGTAGGCGCAAGCATCATAGCAACTCTGGTAAGCAGCCTGGGCGCACAACTTCCGCAGTTAATTCCGGTAGCGGTACAGATGATCCTGACTCTGGTTGAGTCGCTGATCAGTAATCTTCCGCAGCTAATAACTTCCGGATTACAGTTAATGGAAGGCTTGGCACAGGGAATTGCAAACGCGATTCCGCAGGTGGCAGCGAAAGCACCGGTTATCATCGGCAAGCTGGCATCTACGATTATCACGAATTTGCCACAGATCTTGCAGACAGGTGTGAAGATTATCACTCAGCTTGCTGTAGGACTGGTACAGGGAATCCCTTCCTTACTCGGAAAGATTCCGTCTATGATAAGTCAGATCAAGAATGCATTTACCAGTGTAAACTGGGGCAGTGTTGGCCTGAATATTATAAAAGGTATCGCAAGCGGAATTGCCGGAGCTGTCGGACATCTTATTGATGCGGCTGTTTCTGCTGCAGGTAGCGCGCTGGATGCGATTAAATCAAAGCTTGGCATCCACTCACCATCGAGAGTATTCCGTGATCAGATTGGTAAGATGATGGCTCTCGGTATGGGAATTGGATTTGAGAAGAATATTCCAGTCGGATCCATGAGCGTCGGAGTGAAAAAAGCAGTCCAGAGCTTGCAGAAGAGCGTACAGCTTAGCACTTCGGTAAATCCGGATAGATCTGTCGGCGGCATAAAGAACGACCCAACCTTTGGAGGACAGGGCTTCGACTATGACAGATTTGAGAATATTCAGAGAAGAATTGCGAAATTAAACAACAAGCCGATATTCCTTGACAGCAAGCGAATAGACAGGCCATTACCGAAAGGAGCAGTACCACAGGTATGATTGTGTATTATGAAAATGTAAATGGTGAAAAACTGAATCTCTTAAAAGCTCCTTTTAGAACCACGAAAACCGACTGGTTCGATGCGGACTGGTCGGAGTCATCGGAAGGATATGAGAAGACTGTAACGCTTGACGTATTTGGAAAGCGGGAAGAATTTCAGAAAAATATGGAACAATTATATCGGATCATTGCGGTTGATGCAGAAAGTGATTCCTATGGCAGATTATATGTAAATGGAGCTTATTTACGATGCAGGATATTAAAATCGGCAAAGGAAGGATGGAAAGGTTACGTCTATTCCGAGGTGGGACTTACCTTTCAGGCACCGGAGCTTGTGTGGGTGGTAGAAACTGGAAAACAATTCTTTCCACAGCCCGAAGAAGAGGCAGCTGTAGGTATTGATTTTCCGTATAATCATCCGTTCGACTTTGCAGGAGTGAAGCGCGGGACCGCTGTGTGGGAAGTAGAGCATATTATTCCGAGTGATTTCCAGATGATTATCTACGGACCATGCGTGAATCCAAGAATCTTAATCAATGATTATCCTTATGAGGTATTTGTGACACTGGAACGAAATGAATATCTTGTGATCGACAGCAGATCTTGTAAGGTTATGAGATATTTATCAAATGGAACTGTGCAGAATGCATTTAATGAGAGAGCGCTGGAACATAGCATATTTGAGAAAATTCCTTCCGGGCTTTTAAATATCAACTGGTCGGGAGACTTTGGTTTTGATTTGACCTTATTTTTGAACAGGAGGGAGCCGCCGTGGTAACACTGGCAGATAAGAATCTACATGAGATTGGATATGTGAAAGATGCTAATTTTACTGCAGATGTGAATGGAGAGTACGAGTTTTCAGTTCAGATCGCAAGATCAAACTGGTATCCAGAATTGAACTTTTCCAGTTATATATACATTGTTGGTACAGAATATGGTGGAATTATCGGTGAGATCCTGACGGATACCACACTTGATTATGTGGAAGTGAAAGGGATCACCTGGCGTGGATTTTTGCAGTACAAAGTGATTGAGCCGCCGGCAGGATCTGATTACAAGAAAGTAACAGGGGAAATACATCAGGTTATGAAAGCATTGATTGAACCGGAGTTTAGTGGCTTGTATGTAGTGTCTTCCAAGAATACAGAAATCACGGTCAGTAATTATCTGTTTGACCGCTACTGTACCTTGCTTGCAGGGATTAGCAAGATGCTGAAAAGCAAAGAGTATAGGTTGAACATCCGGTTCCTTCGGGAGCAGGGAGAACCGGGATATCTGCTGATAGAAGCAGTTCCTGTTGTAGATTATTCAAAAAAACTGGAACTGTCGAAAGACATGCAGCTGAATTATACAATGGATGATAAGCGGAATGGAGTGAATCATCTGATCGTAGCAGGAAAGGGAGAACTTCAGGAAAGAAATGTATTCCATCTGTATGTACAGAAAAACGGTAGTATTGGAAAAGAAAAATATTATACCGGGCTGGATGAAATCACGGAGGTGTACGAAAATACATCAACGGAGACGGATGAACTTGAGAAAAATGCAATTGAACGACTTCAGGACCGAATGAATAAGAAGACATTCAAAATGGACGTTGCAAGTCTTGGACTTCAGGTCGGTATTGGAGATATCGTAGGAGGCAGAGATTACCTGACCGGGATGTATATGTCAAAGCCTGTAAAGAACATCATCTATGAAATCACAAATGATGTAGAATCAATTACTTATAAATTGGAAGGAGAAGATGAAGAATGAAAATTGTATCTGGAAGAACCGGATCACCCCATGTGACTTCGCAGCAGTTCCGGCAGATGCTGGAAGGAATACTGGGACAGGACAGTTATATTCTCACAAGCGGAGAAAATCTGAAACCGGAATTGAGTTCTAACAATCTACTCAAGATCCGGAGCGGGATGATGTGCCATCATGGATGTATTTCCTGTGTGGAAATCGGAACTTATGATGAGGTCACACTGACGAATGGATCACATGGAATGCAGAGAATTGACCTCGTGGTAAACCGGTATACCAGGAATGCGGAGACAGAGGTTGAAAAATGCGAATGGAAGGTGATCACCGGGACAGCAAAGGCGAGCAGCCCAGCAGTTCCGACATATACGAAGGGCAATCTTCAGGAGGGAGATCTTGTAGATGAGTGTCCGGTATTTGAAATTCACTACAATGGAATCAATGTTACGGAGGTGAAGAGCCTGTTGAGTGTAGCGGGATCACTTGCTGAATTAAATGGCAAATTGTCGAAGAAAGTAGATACTACTACTGTAGGAGTAGAAATTCCTGAATCATTTACAGGACAGTATCTTAATTCAGCACCAATCTATCAGAAAATGATAAATATTGGAACATTACCGAATAATACTACAAAGTCTATAAATACAGGTATTACCGATGCCAATTATATCTGGATTGATGCAGAAAATAGTTTTGCATTTAGTGGCGGTGCAAGTTATCCCATCCCATATGTGGATCCAAAAGCTGTTGCCAATTCTATCGGCGTTAGAATAACGGGGTATGGAGCAAATATCATCGTGTCAACTGGAACTAACTGGAGCAGCTACGCCGGATTAGTGACTGTTAAATACACGAAGAAATGAGGGGATTAAATGATAAGAGGAACTACACCGACACTTGAGTTTACTCTGCCGTTTGAAGTAGATCTGATTGCAGAGGCGTATGTTACGATATCACAGAATCAATCAGTGGTGATTGATAAGAGCTTGTCGGAGCTTACGTGCGCAGGAAAAACGCTGACTGTTAAGTTATCGCAAGAGGACACATTAAAACTGCAGCAATCGGAGTTCAAAACAGCGGAAGTGCAGATACGTGTGCGAATGAAGAGTGGAGATGCGCTGGCATCCGATATCATGAGATTGTATGTAGGGCGGATTCTGAAGGAAGGTGTGATTTAATGAGACTAGAGGTATCATTTCGTGTGTTGAATAAAAATCTGGATGTCGATTTTTCTGCAAAGGATAAAAAACTAAACGCAGAATTTCAATGTTTTCAGCGTATCACTGAGCAGGGGGATGTTGATTACTACGATGGTTCCTACACGGTCACACCAAAAGTGGAAGAACAGAGTCTTCCAACAGCAAAAAAATATCTTGCAGAAGATGTGAGAATAAAAGAAATACCGTTCTTCGAGGTGTCTAACCTTGAGGGAGGATGTACTGTATTTATTGGAAAGGAATTATAACGATGGGAATTAGCAAAGTAGTATATGGTGGAAATACACTGATTGATTTAACGGGAGATACAGTGACAGCGGACAAGCTGTTAAAAGGCATCACGGCTCATGGAAAAGACGGTGAGGCAGTTACAGGTATTTGCACGTATGACGTGGACTCTAATGATGCTACCGCCGCAGTAGCAGAGATTTTAAAAGGCAAAACAGCTTACGCAAGAGGTGCAAAAATTGTCGGAACGATGCCGAATAACGGTGCTGTGACCGGAACAATTAAGACTCTGGCAGAAAGCTATGCAATTGCACAAGGCTATCATGACGGATCTGGAAATGTAACAATCGATAGCGAAGAACAGGCAAAACTTGTCGCCAAAAACATTCGAGAAGGAATCACGATTTTGGGAGTTAAAGGCTCGATGTCCAGTAGCGAAGGAATGAAGCCACAATCAAAGACAGTAACACCAAATAGCACACAGCAGACGGTTCTTCCGGGCAAAGGCTATAACTGTCTCTCACAGGTAGTTGTTGAAAAGATTCCTTATGTTGAGTCGGAAAACAGTGCAGGTGGGCTTACAGTAACAATCGGTTAGTTAGAGAGGAGCAAAATATGGACGTAAATAAAATCGAATACGATGGACGTGTATTACTGGATTTGACAGAGGACACAGTTGCAGAAGACCAACTGTTAGAAGGTGCAACAGCTCACGATAGGTCTGGACAAAGGATAGTTGGTGTGCTAATTAATCTTGCAGAAGACACTGTAGCACCAGAAAATCTGCTGGCTGGTGCTACAGCTCATGATAGTAGTGGACAGCGAATTGTTGGAACGATGAAACAGTCAAGTGGAATCGACACATCAGATGCTACAGCATTACCAGAGGACATTGTGGAATGGAAGACAGCTTATGTTAATGGTAAAAAAATCACTGGAAACATGAGTACACTTATTGAGAGTAATCCTACAATTGGTAGAGGAAAAATTTCTGTAATCAAAGAGAGTAAAGACCTCTGCATTGTTATAGCTGGTGTCTCTCTTGATGGTGCATCAGCTTATGTAGAAAATAAAGGTAGTTTTCGTCTTTATGGCGATGGCTCATTAGGTACATACTTCGGTGATGCGTTGCCAGAAGATGTGCGAAAAGGTAAGAGATTCACATCCAAGGATGGTGTTGCTACTGGCACAATGGAAGCATCTGGTGGAGATTCTGGCGGCGCACAGGTGAAAACAGGAACAACATCATCTCCTACTATCAATACTGGCTTGTCTAAGATTGATAAGCTGATAATCTATGCTGATAAAATCACATCAGTAGGTGTTGTTACTGCTGTGTATTCCGCAGATGTAGAAAAAGCAAAGGTGACATTCTGTGGTGATTACAGCGTGTACTCAAAACCTTGTGGAATCACAGATAGATCTGGTTTTAGCGTGTCAGGTGGTACATTCTCTTGGGCAGAATCGGTGAAAGAATATAAATTCATGAATAATGCTACCTATAATTGGATTGCGATCGGAATCTAAAACAAAATCAGAACTATAAGTATTTAAGGAGAATGGTGATGGAATATGTAGGTAGAGAAGAGCATGCAGAGTTCGCCAAAAGAATTGATGATGAGCAGCACAGGCAGAACAAGAGAATCGTAGTTATGTGTCTGATACAGATCAAGAGATGAAAGCGAGAACAAAAAATGGAAACTATTATATCATCCTGCATCACAGCAGCAGTAACGTTGATAATCTGTCTGCTGAACAACCACGGCCAGCAGGAAAAGACAAGAGCTCTTATGGAATACAAGCTAGATGAGCTGACCAAAAGAGTAGACAAACACAATCATGTGGTTGAACGTACATATAGTATAGAGAGGGAACTTTCTATTCAAAAAGAACAGATCAAGGTAGCAAACCATAGAATTGAAGATTTGGAGGGAGCGGAACATGAACATTGAAACATTAATGCAGTACATGAGTTACATTTTGGCAGGAATCGGAGTGCTGGCCTTCTTGGTCAGCGTGATCGTGCAGGCAATCAAGGAGATGCCGGCACTGAAAAAAGTGCAGACGAATGTTGTGGCACTAATCACATCACTGATCCTGACACCGGCAGCGGTAATCGTCTTGTGCACCTATTATCAGATAGTAATTGAGTGGTATTACATTTTCGCATCATTTATTGCTGCATTCATCGTCTATTTAGTGAGTACTGGTGGCTGGGAGAGAGTGACAGAGATGTGGAACAGAAACGCATATAAGAAAAAGTAGAATTGTACCGGTGCAAGAGATGCATAGAAGACAAAGGAGAATAATATGAAATTATTTTTAATTGCTGGACACGGTGAAGGGGATCCGGGAGCCGATGGTGGTGGATATACAGAAGCAGAACGTGTCAGAGCGTTGGCCGCCAAAATTAAAGAGCTTGGCGGAGAAGCGGTCATTCTTGGGGATACGAGTAAAAACTGGTACAGAGATAAGCTGGTAAGTACTTACAACTTCTCGGAAGATTCAAACATTTTAGAGCTGCATATGGATGCAGGCGGTGGATCGGCACGAGGCGGACATATCATCATCAAAGAGGGATTCGCTCCAGACGAATACGATTTGTCACTTGCTCTTTTTATCTCTACATTAATGCCGGGAAGAGCCGAGAATATCAAGTATCGTTCTGACCTGGCAAATGTAGACCGGGCTGCCAAGAGAGGGCTGAATTATCGTTTAATGGAATGCGGATTTATTGACAATGATCAGGACAGAAAAATTTTTAATGATCATATTGCGGAAATCGCGGAAGGAATCCTCAGGGCTTTCGGAATTATTGTGACGAAAAAAACGACGGGAAAATGGATAAAAGATAAAGTCGGTGACTGGTGGCAGGATCCGGATGGAAGCTATCCACGGAACTGTTGGAGAAAAATAGCAGGGACATTTTACTGGTTTAACGAGAAAGGGTACGTTGTCCAGAATCAGTGGATTCAGTACCAGGGAAATTTCTACTGGCTTAACGGAACAGGGGGAATGCGGACCGGATGGAATAAGATTGACGGGGAATGGTACTTCCTGAATGATGGAGTAGTCGCACCAAAGAAACCGGTTGGGGCTATGTTAACCGGTTGGGTTCTGGCAGGTGGAAACTATTTCTATCTACGACCGAAGAGAGAAGGAAAACATGCACAGGGAACACTACTGGAAGGTGAGTTAAAAGGATATGCCGGTAACGACTATTATCTTGTTAAATCCGGAGAAGACAGACGTTATCAGACAGGCCAGATGCTTACCGGATGGAGACAGGCAGGAGATGATTATTACTGGTACAATATGAAAGCAACATCGGCATCTCCGCTCGGTGCCATGTATAAGAACAAATGGCTGAGCCTTAAGGAAGCTGATTACTATTTTAAATCAGACGGCAAGATGGCGAAAAATGAAACGCTAACGATCAACGGAAAGAAGTACACATTCGGTGCGACAGGATATCTGCAGTAATAAGATCCCCGGAGTGGTAAGCTCCGGGCATTAATATTGTATCATCTTTTTCGTGTTGCATTTTGATGCATTTCGTGTTGCATAGGATTCTAAAATAACCGAAATATTTCTAATACGCTAGAATGATTCTAAATAATAAAAATGCGGGAAACCCTTGATTTATAAGGGGTATCCCACATTCGTTGTAAATTCACACTTTCATTGAAAAGTGGACCTGGCGGGAATCGAACCCGCGTCCAAAAACCTGTCCCATGTACTT
>OLOM01000470.1_pt1 | contig 31583 bp, 51 predicted proteins | sample 1672531 | NCBI WGS metagenome assembly OLOM01 (sample SAMEA3136696, study PRJEB25190) | human gut metagenome | reverse complement strand
AAGTCAAAGAATCTATCCAACTATGGATGACCGTTCGGCAACGAACCTAAAAAGTAGTGACAGGTTGAAACAAGAAGCCAATAAAAAACAAGTTAATCTTGTTTGAGTTTTAGTATATTTTATACATTATTATATATACTTACAATTTATAAAAAAAAAATAGTATAATTGCAAGGCCGTGTGGAGAGTCTCTCACTCCCCACCTCTCACCTCCTTTTTAAGTGTAATAGTCAGCTATTACACCAACCTCGGCCCCAAAAAATCGGGGCGAAAATTCTGCAACTTTTTTCGTTTACAAAAATGCATCTAGCCCTTGAATTTTGAGCTAGATATTCTTTTGTCATACTTTGTATGACAAGAATATCTAAAAAAGGCTAATTGTATTATTATCTATACTGTTTGAAGATTTAAAAATTTTAAGATATGGAAGAAAGAAACATGACCTCAGGCTAGGGATTTAACAGTGGGAATAAGCAACTTCGTGAGCTTGCATTGCAAGTTTTTGATAGGAAATGACAAGTGACTTTAGGCATATTGTGGCTTGTGAAGTCTTAGATATAGCTTTAGTCGCACGGATAGTATTATTAGAACTTTCAGCAGATCCACTTCTGCTATGTTCAAATTAAATATTATAAGACAGGCTCTCAATTTAGGCTGTGATTTGAGTCTTACAAGAGATCCAAAGAATTCGTACCTTTATTATCCTTACAATCCATTTATGACTAGTAGTTCTACTTACTATGATAACTCTGGTGAAATGGAAGTAATAGGTAAGATTAAGAGCGAAGGAGAGGAATATAATATTCTCGGAGGCTATTAATGGTAGCGACGGTGGTTTCTGTTCTGATGATGGTAGGCTTCCTTGGTTGTGCATCTAAGGAAATTGCTAAACATTTCGGCAAGTACTTTGGTATGCTGATAAGGACTTCGAAGTTATAGAATCTAAATATATTATTTAATTTTAAATTTCACGAAAATGGGTGATTGTGTTTGGTTTTTTCTTGTAGTAGGCACATTTATAGTTGCATTTATTTTAAGTGCATTTATGAATGATTAGGAAGTTCTACATGTTTGGTTATTACTGCATGGAAGATATCACTTTTAAGGTTGTACGTAGTCCTCACGGTTTAACGTACAACCTTATGTGTTATTATTACGATGATTTTCGTTGGTTCCAATGTGGTATATTACTAACCAATTCAGAAGGTGAGAAATATGAGTGTTATGATTACGAAGAGGCCATTGGTGAGGTCAGATATAACAATGATCCGCTAGGTGGTAATCGTCCATGGTTAAAATGGGAGATGCGTCCTATTCATGGTATGTCTTATAACATGGAATATTTCTTTCCTAGTGTGAGAGATAAATTCAAGATATAAATAGATTAAAAAAAACAAAGATGAAGATTTTAGAAGATTCTATCACTGTGGATGGTCACCACAGAATTCAAGCTGACCGTTTCATGGTGTGACGTAGGTGGTTAGCCCAACAATCTACAAGACGATGCATGGGTTACTGGATACCTGTATGGTGGGTAATGCATTGATTGAGGGCGAGGTATTTGGTAATGCTTACGTTCAGAAGAACGCAAGGATTAGCCAATTTGCTAAAGTTTTCGATAATGCGAATATTGGTGGTGATGTGGCCATGCTGTAGTGTGTGGTAATGCTAGAGTCACGCTGTCATTATGGATTATGCTGCAATATGCGGCAATGCTAAGGGTGCCAAAGTGCACGATTTTGTCACTGTTAGCGGTGATGCTTGTATTTTCGGTGATTCAAGTCTTAGGGATAATGTAATCGTTGAAGGTACAATAGGCAATCACGTCATCATCAAGGATAGAGTTATTGTTAAGGGTTACATAACCAATTATACCCATATTGAAGTCATCAATGGTGAGGATCCTGATTTTCGTCTGTCTTTCCCTTGTACTTTAAAAGGTAAGTGTGAGATTAAGAGCAACGATGACGTTATCTTCATTACCAACGGTGAGACGTGTACATCAAGCCAATGAACAAGGGCTTTGGTAATCCTGCCGTATTACAAAAGGTAAGAGAACTATGTATAAGATAATAGAGAGCGCCGTGTCATCTACTCCACAGAATAGAAGCCACGAGTACCATGTGTTTTGGTAATTTTATTATCAAACCTGGAACAAAAGGTGGTTGGATTGAGAGTGAAAGCAACCTGGGCGAAACTGCCATGGTCTACGATGACGCTGTTGACCATGCTGTTATCTACGGCAATGCTATTGTCAAAGACTGCGCAAAGGTGTCTGATTATGCGAAAGTTGGCGATCGTTCGTGACCATGCTAAGGTTTTTGGGAATGCGAGAGTTATAGGCAAAGCTATCGTTAGTGATAAAGCTGTTGTCTATAATTCTGCCACTATTATGGGATCTGCTATTGTTAGTGATAAGGCAAGGGTGTTGTGCCATGCTGTTGTTACTAATGAAGCTACTATTTGTGGTGAAGCTGCTATTGGTGGAAATGCCAATATTAGCGACAGTGCCACTATTTACGGCAAGGTTGTGCCATGGTATATGGCAATGCTCGTGTTAACAAGAGTGCGAGGATTAGCAATCATGCTATAATCTATAATAACGCTTGTATAAATGGTAAAGTAGGCGGCAGTGCTGTTGTAGCTGGTGTTGTCTACGGATCTGTGAAAGGCAGCTGTACTCTTGGTTCTGATGTCATTATTGGCGAAGATGTGGATTTTGATTGCAGTGTCAGCATCTCTGAAAAACTAGCACTGGAAAGTAACGATGATTTTGTATATGTTTGTTGCGGTTCTGGCAAGTTCTTGTATATTAAATCGAAAGATCGGTTTTTCGGAGAATTCCAGAACAATGAAGAATCTAAGAGAATTAAAAAGATAATAAAAACGATATGAAGGCTTTAAGAAATTCAGGCTATAGATACCTGAAGTATGGAGTCTATGGTAAGCCATTGGGTTATGGTATATTGGGTGCTCATGTGTCCGATAATGCCATAACCCTTTCGCTTATTATAAAGGATAACAACAGGGAAAATATAATCTGGAAGAGTGCAGAACGTGAGTTTCACGATTATCAATCTTGTGTTGATGCCATCAAGGATTGCGAGGCTGAGATTTTTGATAAGTCTCCTATCGCTTTCCAGATGAACAAAGACGTGAGATATGATTTCGAGGAAAATCCAGATGTTACCTATTTAAATTGTGAGGTATGAAAAAATATGTTATCAAAAATAAAGACGGTAGTGAGCAGACAGAAATACCTGAATTTTATGACACTCGTAAGAAAGCATGGTTGGCTATCTTGGACTATGTGGAAGACGATAGTCATATTGAAGACTATATAGTCGAAGAGGTAGATATGAAGGACGTGAACGAGTGCATAACAGATTTTGAAAAAGCAAGACAAGTACTTGAACTTAAACCAAACATTAGTTTCAGTGTTATTAAGGATTCAAGAAGAGATAATGCTGTATTGTATGAAAAGATTTCAAGATTTGCAAAAGAGATAAACCCAAAGTATCTTGATGCACTGATTGCTTTGAATAAGCTATTCACTATTGCTGAAGCGTGGAACAAATTAGATGGCTTTGTGCCTGATTTTTCTAATTGGTCACAAAACAAATGGACTCCATTGTTTGGACAGATAACCTCAACTAAGAGATTAAAGCTCTCTACAACTTGTATGTTTACTGAGGTGAATGAAAGTTTCGGTCCTCGACTTTGCTTCAAAACACGTGAACGTGCATGGCAGTTTGGAACTCAGTTCTTAGATTTATATAATCAAGTATTTTTGTCATGAGATACAAGATAACTGATGAGACTCTCAAGATGGGTGATCTCACACTGCATAGGATCGAAGCCACCGAAAGCTTCAGTATTGGCGATCATTTCGTCATACCCGGAGACAAAGGAGGCTGGATTGAGAAGGAGTCAAACCTTCAAGAGAACGCATGGGTAGATGGTGATGGCATGGTCTATGGTAATGCTGTCGTTACTGGCAATGCTAGGATATTTGACAACGGCACTATTCGTGACAATGCCAAAGTCTATGGCAACGCTATTGTCAGGGGTTGTTCCAAGGTTATGGGTAATGCCTGCATATGTCAGAATGCCCAGGTTTCTGGCTATACTATCATAAAAAATGACGCTATGATATCTGGCAATGCCAAGGTCATAAACTGCGCTGAAGTTTCTAACAGTGCGCGTGTGTGTGATCATGCTCTCGTAAGTTCAAACGCCAAAGTCAGTGATAGTGCCATTGTATGTGGTAATGCCATGATTCGTGGTCAGGCAAAGATTAAAGGATATGCTGAAGTAAGTGGCAATGCTCTTGTTCACAGCTATGCAATAATCGGTGATCACGCTATCGTTACTGATTCTGCTAAGATCGGACAGAATTGCACCATTATGGACTATGCTTTCATCGGTGGTTCTGCCGAGTTGGAAGAGGTAACTGTTAAAGGATTCGTGAAGTTTGACCTGCCTGTCACTATTAATAGACAGGTAACCTTGTTTGATTCTAATGATTTCGTAAGTTTTACATCGCATGGTGAGACTTGTGTTTACATTAAATCAACCAAGGAGTGGTTTCCTACTCCACCTTCGATCATTAAAAATTTAACAGCGTTATGATATACAAATTTACAGGTGAAACAAAAAGAATAGATGGTCACATCCTTAATAGAATAGTGGCCACTTGTGATTTTAGGGTTGCTAATCTTGACATTCCAAAGGGGCATGTAGGTGGCTGGATCGAAAAGAGGGATAACCTCCAAGGTGAAGCTTGGGTAGATGATGACGCTATGGTTTATGATGATGCCGTAGTCACTGAGAATGCATTTGTATGTCATAATGCAAAAGTATATAACCGCGCGACTGTTGACGGCAATGCTTACCCATGCTCTTGTTTGTGGTTCTTCTGTTGTCTCATGTGATGCAGTAGTTCTTCATGATGCCCAAATTATCAGCGCTTACTTAAATGATCATGCGCATGTTACACACAAAGCTATCGTATCAAATGGTGCTGAATTGTATGGAAACGCAACTGTATGTGATAATGCAAGAGTTCATGGCGCTAATCTATTTGATCATGTTATTATACAAGACAACGCTGAGATTGGCCCAGGTTCTGAAATATTCGGTGATATCACACTCGGTAGTGATGTTAACCGGCTATATAGGACGCAATGCTGTTATAAAGACAAAAGTATGATGTATGTAGTCATTGCTATTGTAGCACTCACGTTTTTGGGGTGTTATCTAGTTATTCGTATTGATAATAAGCTTAGAAAATAGAAAACATGCTAGTTTCATTTGTTATAGCAATTGTTTTACTGGAGTTCTACCTATTGATTAATATGGAGGACGAACTGAGAAAATGAGAAAGTTAAAGATCGGGAACATGCGTTCCTTTGCTCGTGATGACTGGTGGCTTCATGAGTCTAACAAATACAAACCAGTTTCTGCAGAGGAAGAGGCAAGCCTCAGTAGGGATAAGTTGATAGAACACAACCTCCGCTTCGCTATTAGCGTTGCCAAGCAGTACGCCTATACAAACATCCCTATTGAGGACCTCATCCAATACGCGAATATCGGACTTGTCAAGGCTGCTGATCTATGGGATCCCACGCGTGGGTTCAAGTTCATCAGCTATGCTGTCTGGTGGATCAGGCAAACTATCATGGCGAATGTCAAAAATTCTATTGTTAGTATGCCTATCAACCAGTGGCGAGCTCTTAATGTAGAACATAGAGAGCTCGAAAAGAAAAGTCAGAAGGATGAATTCCTTTATGACTCTTGTGTTCCAAGAAAGGTTGGCTTTGAGGATTGGATGGTTGGTTCCTATGAAGAAGAAAAAGGGACTATGTATACCTTCGAGCAGTTGATTTCCAAGCTTACAAAAAGAGAGCAGGATATCATCCGGAAAAGGTATGTAGAAAACCGTACCCAATGCGACATTGCCGAGAGTATGGGATGCACACGTGAGAATATACGGAGTATTGAGTCAAAAGCTTTAAGAAAGCTTAGGCGAATGTTGAAACATCGAGATTTGTAAAGTAAAAATCGGCAAACTGCCGTTTTCATATTTTCATTCATTCATTCATTTTTTTTATTCATTAATTTCAAAAACATTACTAAAATGAAAGTAAGAGATTTGAAGAGCCTGTTGGCAGGCGTAGACGAGAACCTTGAGGTTGGTATCAGCTACTGGGACTTTACCCTTTTCTTGAAGGGTGCCGGAGTCAAGAATGACATGTTCCATCTTGAGTTTGGCGATACAAGACCAGAGGCAGGACCAACTCCTGGACCCGAAGTTCCCCAAGCTACAACAACAACCAACATCAACAGACACGATACCGAAGAGTCAGAGGAGGGTGATGCACCAGATCCAGAGGTTGCACCTTCATCTGTAGAGTATACTATCGGTGCTTTGACTACTGTATCAGACCCAAATGGCAATGAGATCAAGTGCTGGCCCATCAGCAACTCCGCCGGCCTGGTTGGCTACCTTCGCAAGAAGGATCTGCTCCAGGAGCGCACATCTAGTGAGGCAGCATCTCGCAATACAGCCTTCAGATACTGGAAGCTGGTGAGCAATCGCGAAGAAGGTTTGCTCAAAGCTATCAGAAAGTTCATCGCTGATGAGCTCAGTATGAGCGCCAGCCTGTGGACTACTGAAGGTACACTGTATGGTGAGGCCGGAACAAGCGTCGCACCTTTGGTTTATTTTCCTGAGGTATAACTAAGGATGCCCTCCTTCGGGAGGGCTCCTTTTAAAAAAAGAAAGATGATTCACACTGCAGAAATAAAACGTGGCGATGATGTCCTTGACACAATCCACGTATTAGACACTCCTATGGCGGATGTTATAATCTGCCAGGAAGCGAGCCATTTTTTCGCAGGGTTTACAGCTCTACCTTGGGAGGAATACATCGAAAAAATCGATGGTATCATCGTGACAGTAGATGGTGAGTTTTTCGGAGACTCTGGACCTTTCTTTGTTGCGAAAGAACAATATGAAGATTTCAAAAAGAAAATAAGATAATTGAAAAAAAATAAAAAACAATATGCCAACACAAACAACATTTTCAGGTTTTTCATAGTTTGCCAAAGATTTTTGGCAAGGATGGAAAGATACAAAAGACGAAGCAGTTGACCGTTTTAACAAAGCGGTTGAAATAGACGAAAAACAAAATCTCGACTAGTCAGTAGGAGATCCAGATAAAGTATACGCTGGTCAGGCTCCAATTGTTGGACTTGGAGGTCTGGCTAGCGTTGCTTTGTATCCTATAGGTTTTGCTATCAATAAAGCAATACCATATGCTGACAAAATCCTTCCATATGCAGATCTTAGCCATACGGGTTCATTGCTACAAAAAGAATTCTGGACTAATCCAAACTATAAATACGTAGACCATACGTACGATGAGCTTGGAGTTCCAGCTATGACTGATGTAGCGCGTTGGGTGGCAATGAAAGGTGCCACAAAAGGAGCCAATAGTTATGCAAAAGGAGTATCTGGACGTGTTAAAGCTGTAAAGGAAGCGGAGAAAAGACCAACAGCAAAAGAGGTTTATGATTCGTTTAAAGGGAAAGACGGATTTAGCCGAGTATCTTCTGATGATAATGATTTTAGAGTTTATGCGATGGATCCATAGACATTTCGTCATTTTTATGATGTAGAATGGACTGAAACTCATATTCCATCCCACTCCCTGTTAAGATACGATCCAAAGGGTCAAGTTTTGGAATTACATATGAATCCAGAAATAATTCGTGAAGCTGGGAAATATTTAACTCCAGTCAAAAACGGAAGTAAAGTTCACCAATATCAAGCAGTTCGTATAATGAATGAGTTGCCAGAAGGTACTCAATTATCACAAGATGCGAATTCTCTTTCTGTTCCAGCTTATCTTGCAAGAAATAGTAGTCCTTGGACACGTGGACTATATTATTTAACAGGGAAAAAGCCAAGTGTAAAACCAGAGATAACTAGAGGATATTCTTCAAGTGTTCCTGATGCTATGTTTAGAAATGCAGCAAAAGGACGCGGAACTGTGGAGAAATCTATAACAACTAGATCTGGTACCACAAATTTATTTGGTGATAACTCGCAAATACTTCGCGAAGTATTTAAGGATTATATTATGCGATCTGAAGATGGAATAGAAGAAATAAATTTCCAAAATGTGCCAAAAGAAATAATTAAAAAATGGAATAAAACATATGGTGAAAAATTACATATGCTCATTGATCCAAAGACTAAGACAATGGACAACTGGATCTACGTCAAAGGGAAAGGAAATCCAGGAAGAAATTAAAAAATTATCAGCGATTAAAGAAAAAGAAGGATGGAAATTCTATTCTGTCAACAATAAACTGATAAAAGTTTCCTATTGTGCTTATTATACAATCAGAATAATAGATGGCTTTTTTGCTAATAAGATCACAATTTTAACGCAAGGCGTAGAGCACAATGTGTCAAGTGAAAATGCCAAGAACTTTTGTTTCGACAAAGAAATCCTGGATCAATTACCTGAAAAATGTTTTTCTGGATTTGATACAGATGAGCATTTTCTACATGAGGCAATGTACGCAACGGAAGAGGATCTAAAATGATCCTCTTTTTTTAATTTATAAAGATATGATTACAGTTTTAAGTTTCCGAAAAAGTGATGGTCGCACTGAGACCATCAGCATCCAGTCTAACGGAATCAACCTGGCAACTATGATTCAGGATGCCGTGACAAGACTGGTAGACTTCAAGACGCTAAACAAGAAGTCAGAAGTGAAAGCAGGAGACCATGGGCACCTGACCTATGAGTCTGAGGAGTTCATCGTAAATACCACGTACTGATGTATTACATACTAGCAACGGGTAATGACAATAAAGTCTACGAGGATCCCCACGCAGTCAATGCTATGTATAACAGGGCGGAATCTGCCACGTTGTACAAAGTAAGTGATCAGGGAGATATGGAAGTTATCAAAAGTAAATAACCCCAAAAATTAAAAACGATGTTAAAAGGTTTAGAACGTATGAAGTTGAGGTGCAATGGGTTGCGCTTCACCGTAAAGGAAGAAGCCAAGATCGTGGTTTGCTCTGGTGATTTTGTTTGCCGGCAGACTGGCAAGAACTACCACGTCCACGCAGTAGCAAAAACAGATGATGCTTTTGATGAGACAATAGGTAAGCGCCTGGCTCATGCTCGTTGTGAGCACAAGGCATATATGCGGTTCAGAAATGATATCCGCAATATGCAGAGAGAAGCCAAGAAGCATTTGGAGATTATCACAAACACGTTGGACATGGTATGCCTACATCGGTTGCCAGTTCAAAGGGGATATATCAAGTCTTTGACCAGAAAATGATCTATTTGATCGCTCTATTGCTGTTGATTATAACAATGGCAATAGATCCAAACGATGAGGTATGAATAAAGGCGAGATTTATCAGAATGGCTTCTACCTGATGGTAGGGGCCATTCTCGGCATTATTGGGACCTGTACCTTCAACTCTGTGGCTACACAGCAAGAGGTCCTGATAAAAACCGAGGTGAAAAGGGACACAATCGTTGCCATGAGACCAGAGCTTAACGAGCAGAACCTGAAGGAGAAGCTCGCAAGATTGCCGCACCATGACGTGGTGTTTAAACAGGCAAAGCTTGAGTCAAGACTTGGCAAGTCAAAAGTATACAAGAGAACAAACAACCTATTTGGCTTGAGAAAAAACGGAGTCTATCGATCTTATGATCACTGGACGGAATGCGTGGATGATTACGAACGCCTTATCTCGTCCAGATACAAAGGCGGGTGTTATTACACCTTTCTCAAGAGAATAGGGTATGCAGAAGATCCAAAATATATTTCTAAATTAAAAATGATATGAAGTACAAGAAGCTTGTTGATAAACTGAAAATGGCCCAAAATTGCCCGAATCAGAAAAGGCCGCTCTCACTCGTCCGGGATCAGTCAAGCAAAGGACGATATGATGACGTACCTGTTATTATCTAAGGATAGCAAGAGTTGCTACGCTTTAGATATAACATGGGAAAATGGGAGAACTTGTTGCCGGATGAATGTCGACACTATCGCGACAGGTATGACGATAAATGAGGTTAGGGCTAACAACTCAATGATGCGAGAATGCGTTGAGGGTATGCTTTGCCCTGTTTCCATTATAGAAACCACAATCTATTTTGGAGGTCATGCTTATTTCATTCAGGACGGCACCATCTACCAGGACGATAAACAATTTATGGGTCCTTGGTTCAAGTTGGGTGATATGTTGAATGATTGGATAAAGAAACGACCGTTCACTATTACCCCAAACGGCAACATGTTTCAACTTGTAGTTGGTGACACTTCGGAAGTCAAGGTAGCGAAGAGGGTATGCATAAACGGATCGTTTTATGAAACCATTGACTTTGACCTTGCCAAGTCTCTCCCATGTTATACTAAGTTTATGACATTCCCGATTCCGGAAAATGACGGTCGGTTTATTCCATATTGCCACAATAGGGTTGAACTCTTGCGTGTATTGCACAATATCAATAACTACGAAGATGTGGACACTCGAGACTATAAGTTCGAGAATGGCAAATGGGATATAACAGAACGCGTGATTTCGCGACTCTATGAAAGAGTCATCGGTTCTTCGGAAGTGTCGAATGTTGAAGACATCAAAAAGGTCATAAGATTTTTAGATAATGTTTAAGTTGTATCTATTATCTCAGGATGAGACCGAGATGTACAATGCATACGTAACCTTCAACAATGACAGAACTGACGTCGGCATTTATAGGTGTCAGAATGTGTTAAGCTTCGCTGAAGTTTTACGACACAATAGAGAAGTCAAATGTCTTGAAAGGATACTGTGCCCTATTTACTTCTACGCTAGTCATTGGGCTTTTGGGGGCTATAATTATGAAATTTCACATGGTAATACTTATAAAAGTAGAATCCCGGGACCTTCCTGTTGGACGGCAGTACAAAATATAGCGACAGAAGCTTCTAAGTTTCTCACCTCTCTCCCGATTCGCATAACAGCACAGAAGGCAGACTGGTCAGATGAACGCACTTTCTACTGCTTGAATATGATAGGGGCAGACGGGCGTGCAATAACCAGGACGTCGCCTCCTGTTAAGCTAGCGAATGGCTATCTTACTCTTGACTTCAAAATCCCAGGAGGATACGATAGTCTTATCGAGCTCTTCGATCTTAAACCTATGGATGACGGAATTATTCCGGCATGCAAAGGAGAGGATAAACTCCACGCCCTGCTCAAGATACTGAATTCAAGAACTGAGCAAGACATCAAACACTACCGTAAAGTGTTGACTAAACAGTTAAAGAATGGCAAGTGGATCATTACATCGCCAAACCCGCGTGATCTGATCGCTAGCGATATCTATAAACTGTATAGTGAGATTGTCGGCTATCCTGTAAAGAGGGGAATATCTCCCGAAGTAAACACCAAAGAAGATTTGGATAAAATTATCACATATTTGAAAGATGCCAAAGTATTATCCCGGTAAGTATTCGACAGACTTATCTAACCATATCATAGACTACCTAGGATATCAGGCAGATAAGGAACTCGAGTACGCCAAACCTGAACAGTTGGAGGTTGTCAAGAAGGCAGCCGACATACTTAAAGAGATCGCACTCCAGTGTCGAGACATCAACCCTATCGTCTTTGCCATAGCGAGGATGAAAAGGAAGGATAAGATCCTAAGGATCGACAAGGAGACAGGAGAGAAAAAGTACATCAAAGTTTGGAAGAAGGAGATTTTCCCACCCGGAAACTCCGGACGCCTTACTCTTCTTGATAAAGGTAGGATTGCCTGGACTAAAGACGAAATCATCCAGGAGAACAATCATGAGTATTTTTACAAGCCGTAAAATTAGATAATTATGTCGAAATGTTATCCAGGTAAATATTCAAGAATTTTGGCTGACCGTATCATGGGTTATCTAAAGTTTCAGTCAGACCAAGAACTTGAATGTGCCAAACCAGAGCAAATCGAACTTATCAAATGCGTCATGAGTACTCTCAGGCAAATTGCTGATAAATGTCGAGATATTGATCCTGTTATCTTTGCTATTGCGAGGATGAAAAGAAAAGGAAAAATTCTCAGGATTAACAAAGCTACGGGAGAAAGAAGGTATATCAAAATTTTGGAAAAAGAAATCTTCCCTCCTGGTGATTCTGGGAGAATCACTCTTTCTGATAAAGGTAAAATTACCTGGACAAAAGATGAGATTATCCAAGAAAATAATCATGAATACCTTTACAAGCCGTGAAGTATTACACAGGAGATAGAGTCTCGCAAACTTGGTTTGAGTGGTGTGTCCGTAGTTTGAGATTCGGGTCTTGTAAACCTGAGTCATGCCCAAACTGCAAGACATACCACGCAGCCAATGAGAAAGTCAAAAAATTGTTAAAAAGTTATATCAAAAGACAGTATGCAGGAAATGATTGTTTTGAACGGGAAGATGTTGAAAGAGGAAGCCGAAGAGCTTAACAGATATATTTCTCGTTTTGGCGCGTTCTGAGCGCGTTAAATTCTTCTGGTGAACAATTACACCAGAAAGACGAGATCGTCGCTCTACGAGCCAGCAAATGGCAAAAATCAGGTATTGAGAGATGAAAAACGTATACGAGATTAAAGGCAAGGGGTTCATCGTTGGTGATTACCCTGCCTGTAACAGCGACAAATGGCTGATGATTGACGCCACAGCCTTCAATGATCCCAATATCAAGAAGATGTTGGTATACGGAGAGGTTGCCGTGTATCTTGGCAGTGTTAAAGAAGTAATCGGAAGACACAAACGGCAGATGCACGAGATAAGGCGATATACAAAAGCCATATTGAGAAGATCATAGACTAACGAGATCATATTTTGCTAATATGAAATTCTTAGGATATGACGGACAACTACCCTATGGGTACTGCAGACGATCCCAAGGCTCCATGGAACCAGAAGGAGGAACCTTTTAAAAGTGTAGATGTGGCAGTGGTTACTGTAATGACCAAATACTGCACACTATGGAACAGAGGCGAGAGTCTGGAAGAAAGCTATTCAAATTCCGAGTATTCAATACAGGATATGTTGGATATGCTCAAGGTCTACGTTGAAAAAGACGTGGATAATAAAAACAGAAGTGCTATCCTTTCATCTATCGATGGATGGTACACGGAAACAATAACGATAGAATAAAAAAAACAAGAAATGGAAAGATTCAATGGAAAGCTTGTGAGACTTTATGAAGTCCACGGGGAATTCGCAGAGCTTCTGTGTTATATGCGCGTAAAGCGCGCGTTTAATAAAGAAGACAAGTCAGATGATGTCGTCCTCGATGGAATCATTGTCTCATTCGAACTTAACAAAAACACCGGGCGATTGGTTCTCGACACAAAGAAAGCGTCGACAACTAAGACCTTCGCCGAATATGAAGAGCTACAAATGATCAGTGAGTCAGAACTTGCTGGTATAGCTCAGGCTTGCTTTGATGTTGCACTGTATAAAGCTGGTGTCATATCATGAGCAGCTATTTTACGATCTCCCTCAGGCCAAAAAGGTCTGAGGGGGACCTGTCGCTCGTTTCTTATTCAAGAGTGTCGGAAGTCTATGATGAACTTTACGAAGGAACCACAGACAGCCAAGGCGAATTGACTAAGGAAAAGATCGATAGGATTGTGGGCAATCTGGAGGCTAAGATATCCAGAGATAAAGACCAACTGCATAAGTATCACGAACTGGCAAAAAGCAACACAGAATATATCGAGGATTATATTTCTTTTGGCGAGTATGTCGATAATGAAATCGAGACACTCAACAAAATCAAGACAATCCAGGACATAGTGCATGATACCTATGACGGTTATAATAGTTTCGAATCTGTTAATTGGAAAATAGAATGAAAGCAAAATATAAGTATGGAGACATTGTCTCCTTTGAACTTAATGGTGAAAAGATGCAGGGCATCGTGTACATAGTGGACCATAATGGTACGTTTGAACAAAGCACCTATCCATCTTATGACATTATGGTGAACCACATGCTGTACAAGCACATCACGGAACCGTGTGTGTCTCTTGTTCTTGCTTCACCGTTTCATAATGCCCGGTATGTGTTTGATGAGGATTTCGCTAATCGTCTCCTCTGCCTGGCTGAGAATGCTAAGGATAACGCAGTCTCAGGATTTGCTGACGAGATGATAGAGAAGGCAAAAATCTTGATTGAGTATCAAAAACTCGCAAAGTATGGTGACCTGTAATTTTTACATCCCACTATCTGATACAAATAAATACCTCAGAATTGACTATCTCAATGCTCGTTATAGCGTAGTAGCCCGCACTATTAACTTTAATATTTTTAGTGATGTAAACAAGATAAATTTTACAAGTTATCAACGTGATTATGGCATAGCTCCAATTATCTCCATAAACAAAAACGGAGACGTTAAGATAGGCAACGAGATATTCAACAGTATCTGGCACGATGTGCCTGGCTCTGCCCGTGATCTTTTTGGTTGGGAATGGACAGATGAAAGGTTCGGTGAGTATATAGTGGAGAGAATACGCCAGCTAATTTTTGTACCGGCTGGTTCTCGTGATAATTTCAGACTTTGGATTGGTAATAACAGTGGACATGTACGCATTACTCATTTCATGGATAAGGCGACACTGATACCTATAGATGATGTTTATCCTTCTTGCATATGGAATCATTATCATATAGCACGGCAGAAGATATCGCAGCTTATTGGTCATAAATTCAAAAGCTATACATTTCCACTTTGTCATGATGAAGAGACAGTCTACAAGATTATCAATTACATAAACGAGAACTACAAGTCAGGGACTACAACTTCTGTATCTACTGATGCAGTCACGATTGGTTGCAAACAGTACGAGATAAAGCAAACAAAAAAAGGTATGTATTACCTGGCAGATTTCCCTGCTGCTGAGAATCGTATCCTTCTCAAATCCTATATCATCGCCTTTTTCCCTGGAAAAAGATTCATGGGAATATTCCCAGAGTTTGAAACAAAAACAGAATTGTTAAAATTTGTTAGCAGAATAAAAGATGATAGAAGATTTTCTGAAAGAAAAGATAGGTGACATTACCGGCTTCGAGATATTCTTTAGATTTGGAGCCGGAACTTGGTTTCGATTTAATCTTGTAACTGGGGAACATGAACTAGTCAATCGCGCTGATCATTGGGAAGAGGCAAATGATTTTGCTATGCGATATTACAAATATCGGTTCCTAATAGATCCGCCTATCCGTATCATTGGTGACAACAAGATACTGATGCCAAATTTCGAATACGACACAGTAAGGAAAAAGTACAAGATAACGCTGTACGATTGTGAAGAGCGAAATTTTACAGTCTATGGATTACTTGAGCATCTACGTCGTCGTGTAAGGCGTCTTGTCTTTGTTCCTGTTCAATATGACCAGTTTATCATGAACTTTGGAGATCATCACGTGATGGCTGAGATCCTAGAAACTCCACGGTGGTTTCAAATAGTCTGTGATAACGATATGATACCTAATATGCTGGAATATTACAGGATAAAAGAAACACCACCTAATGTTCAAATCGTGGACGGATCAATGATCATAGGCGAGACTCTCGAAGATATCGTGGAATTTATCAACCAGGTAAACGCTAAGCGTTATAACCTCGTAGATGTTGACATTCCAAATAAGGGTTTGACTTTCTCAATCGAAGATGATAACATTATCATCAACGGAGAGAAGTTTGAGATCAGAAAAGGCAGGATGTCAAAGTTCTATGTGCGTGGATTTGACGAAAACACCAGTCGTAAGATTGCGGAATTTTTCAAGCAACAGTATCCAGACAAACGCACAACGGGAGTATTCCCGGAGTTTAAAACAAGAGAGGATTTAATAGATTTTATTTTGAAATTAAAAGATGACTCAAATATATTTGAAAACATACCGTAGATTACATGTCTATGATATAGAAACAGGGAAAGTCGAAATCTTCACTGGAAGGTTATCAGACGGGGTAACAATTCGAGAGGACGAAAACAGACTCGCACCAATAAGTCCCTATATCGAGAATGTTATATCTATCTTTGGTGTGAAGTGTGCCCTTGCTGTGAGTTATAGAACAAAGGATGGAATGCGGATCAATGTACCTAGATCAAGTGCTCCGATCCGGTATCTATTCAATAAAACAGACGGCGATCCGTACATTAACACTATCGATTTTATCCGTAAGCTTCAGAGTATTTTAAAGTACTCGTCGAAGTATTACAAATTCATTGGCTCAACTTCCATAGTAGGAAATAACCAGCAACTCTTCAATTTGTCTAACAAAGAAGATATCAGATCAGTCAACATAAGGTACAACTATGACCAAATAAAAAATCCGTTCTGCAATTATATGCGGAAGAATTTGGTGAATATATGGCTCGAGAGTATATCGGGTGCAATAGACAATCTCAATTTTAGGAATTTCATGACATGGTATATCCTGGAAGGAAATGTTCCTGAAGATCTGGAAGTTGTCAAAACATGCCTCGGTATGTATTACATAAAATCACAGCGAGGAGTTGACCCATTCCAAGGCATACAAAACAAGTATGATTTCGTATCCGCAATTGTAGGATACAAAGTAAGAAAAGGCATCTCTCCAGAAGTGAGAACTGAAGAAGATGCCAAATTAGTTATTGAACGTTTAAATTGTAGATAATGGGATTTTTTATAGCTTATGATAAAATTTACCTCGCAGAGAACAGCGGGAGAATTACTTCTCTCTTGGATATCGACGAGATAGATTTTCCGTGTACGTTCATAAATAACGAAGTGAATTCATACGATGAACTCAAACAAGTATTGATAAATGAGAACATAAGCCGGCTCTTTGAGTATCAGCGAACGATGGGGCACAAGCCAGTTTTGGAAATTGCGACCACCAACAAGCGTAGTAGGTTCACGATTTCGTTTTATGATCAAGTGATTTATGAGGAATTTGAAGATGGAACTGTTGCGGTTGCAAACAATCTAAGCAAGGCCGTTAGGGAAATCTTGAACTCTACCGATACTATTTTTACAAAGTATCAAATGCTCCTTGAACTGTTGCCTATCAAAACGATAGGGAAATATATGTTCAGACTTGGGCGAAATGAAAATCTTAATCGTTCTATGAACGGTATGATTTACAGATACGGTGAAGCATTCTATCTTGTAGGCAGCAGGCTGACAGATTTTTTTGATGAGTCCGTTATCGCTCAGCTGCTTCTCAGAAATCAGCTTAACTATACTGACGACGGTATCTTTAAGTCCAAAATAGCCAGCGTCTATACCACAATATCTTTTATGGATTTTATCCAGAAACTCAATTCGTCTATCTATCTTACTAATAGAGAAAAGATTGAGCTAAACGGAGATCAAATCATGTATGGAGGCAATAAGCTTTCAATTAAGCAATCCCCGACAAACAACAAGTGGTTCATCGCTGGTCCTTTTGATCTTATCCTTAGCATGTTCGGAGCAGAAACTCGAGCTGAACTCGATGAGTATATCTCAAAACAGATAGGAAAGAAAAGAAGGAATGGTGTATTCCCAAATTGTGACTCGAGGGATGAGATAATAAAACTTGTAGAATCATTACGAGATGAGTAAATACAAAAATGTGACTCAAAGGAAGAAATTATGAAACTTTTAAATGAAATAACAAAATGCCCAACTTAATACCCGACTTAAAATACTGGTATTATTCCAAAAAGTCTAAGCATCTTATCAAACTTGGATTCTCATCTACTGATGACTGGGATATTACTCTTGTAAGTTTTCCGTTTACTTATTCAACATTTTGTAAGTTCGAGACAGAACGAGACCTTGTCTTCTTCTGCAACGAACATAACCGCAAAGTGGAGAAAAAGTACAATGAGACCTACAAGATCAAACCGCCATATCTTCTTCGGACATTCCTGGATTATACGGGAGAGAATGTGGCATGCTTATTCATTTATAAAGGGCGCGCGTTAGCGTTTAAGGATATGCAGCCTATACCAGATTTGAATAAGGAGGTTTGGAATCCAAAAGATAATGCGCCTATCTATGACTTCTTTAAGGAGTGCGATGACGAGTTGTTCAATGTTTCTTTTCTTTTGAAGCTCCACAAGTTCGCTTTGGAAAATATGATCTTTACACCCGAGATAACACTCGATGGCAAAGTAGATTTCAATGTCAAGGTTAAAAACCAAGTGTACCACGCAAGAGTTTGCGGTGGCTATTATCCAGGAAAGTCATATTTTCTTCACTTTTGTAAGATAAGTAATGATGCAGTCTTTAAGTATTATAAAATACCAGACAAGATTATTTCAGACTTATTTTCTGTTAGAGAAGGATTATGGCCATACTCAGACGAGAAGACGCTTTACGCTATTATTGATTTCGTAAATGAATCAAGATATGCGAACTTTTTATCTCAGAAAATAAGTATCAAGGATAACATCATCACTTGCCAATTTGGGATGTTTACCATAGAACAGAACAAAAAAGGGAAGTGGTATCTCAAAGGAGACATCGATGATATACTCCACATGTTCAATCTCGGCACTGCTGCTGAGTTAAAAGTATATGTTAACAATATTCTTGGTGTAAAAAGAAGAGCTGGCGTCTTCCCTGAGTGTGAGACGAAGGAGGAAGTTATAAAGCTTTTAAACAAGATAACAGAATGAATACATTAAAATATTGGCATTATTCCAAAAATCAAAAGACATTTGCTTCTCTTGGGTTCTCGTCTATTGATGATTTCCATATCTCACGTGTACAATTTCCAATTACTATTTCTGATCCTTCTGGGCCTCACAGGTTTACTAGCGAGAATGAACTTGTTTCTTATTGTGTTGATCACAACCGACAAGTAGAGAAAGAGTACGAGGAAACATTCAAAATAGAACCTCCATATCTCTTACAGCCATATATTGATCACGATGGCAGTATAACGTATTATGTTTATTACAGAGATCGTGGGCTTGCATTTGAAGATATGCATGTCATTCCTAAGCTTGACAAAGACATTTGGGATATTGTGGAAGATGCTCCTATTTACGAATTCCTTAGAAGGCACCGCGGTCAACTGTTTGATTCTGCGATGATGATACAGTTTCACAAGTTCGCACTGGAGAATGAAATATTCTCTCCATGTCGTGCGGTCTTTGGACGTGCTAGGTTTGCAGTGAAGCTAGGGGATCGCATAAGTATTGCAGAAGTTTATAGGTGTCCTAGCAGAGTAGAACTTTGCTTCTTGTGCTTTGACAGTAAAGCAAAGTCAAACAAAGAGGTTTTCAAATGTTACAACATATCACGAGAATATCTTTCCGATCTCTTCCACATTGATGCAACAAAAGGAGATTGGCCGTACTCTGCAGAACAAACAGTGTATGACATCATCAATTACATAAACAGTACAAAATACGCGAATTGTTCGATATCTCAGGGAATAATTATTCAAGGCAATGTTGTCAAGTATCAATCTGCAAGATTTACCATAGAGCAAACTAAAAACTCAAAGTGGTATTTGCGCGGTGATATTAATAGTATCCTTGAAATGTTCGGGCTCGATAGCAAAGATAAGCTGAGAACATACATGAATAGTATTCTCGGAGAGAAGAAAAGATCCGGAGTCTTTCCTGAATGTGAAACAAGAGAGGAAATCGAGAAACTTATAACATCAATAACAACATGAGCAATTTTGCATATTATGTATATAACGACATCAATAATTGTGTTTGTAGTCTTGATCTTTTAAGTGAGACAGTAACCAAGTCGCTTGATTTTTGGATTAATGTTCATACTGGATATCATTTTTTCCATGAAATATTTAATTCAAAACCCGAGCTTTTGAGATGTCTGAATGATATGAACCAGGCAACAGCTAATTCATACACTAGGACATTTTTGATAGATCCGCCGTATTTCATAAAATGTGCATATAATCAAATCGGACGTGTTGATGTTTCCATATTCTACAAGAAAAAACATTTCTTGTTTTATGATAATAAGATAAGCAATCCTGACGATTATCCTCTTATTGATTCTTTCGTTTCCAAGCATAAGTCTATGTCATTCTGCGGTGTCTATATGAAAAAACTTCATGAGTTCATTATGGATAACCAAATCGTGCGCCCAGATCCAAAACCGGGAGGCATTTATTTCAATGTTGTGATGAATTGCAAGATTTACAAGGCTTATATTTGTAAAGAAAGTACCAATCATTGTTTTCTCTCTTTCCCATTAACAGGAAACAGATATGTCTTTGATTGTTACAATATAAGCGAGAAAGAAGTGCTGAATGTTCTTGGTATCAATGAGTGGCAAGGTGATTGGCCTGAGACACCAGAAAGAAAAGTGTATGTTCTGCTTGATTATATCAACGAGAACCGTATGGCTGGACCTGTTATCGACAGGTTAAAGATTGACGGCAATAAGATCATCACATCTTTCGCTGAGTTCGAGATAAAGCAAACGAAGACTGGCAAGTGGTATATTCGGGGAAATATTGAGCAGATATGCTTGTTGTTTAAAGTTCCTGATATTACAGAACTCAAACATCTTGTCAACAAGATAATTGGCAACAAGATACGGCACGGTGTCTTTCCGGAATGCGACTCGAGAGAAGAAGTTATTAAACTTTTAAAAACAATTAAAGATGACAGATAAGTTTTATTATCTTTTTTACGACCGTGTAAACGGAAAGATAATCAGATTAGATTTGTTTAACGCTAATCTGTCGATAGACGACGCTATTTTTGTGACGTTCCCATTAGCAATTGATGGGAGACTCACACATAATGATGGCGAAGTAGTAATGGCGATTAATAAACACAACCAAAGAATATATAAACGATATATTGAGAAGTTTAAAATCAGACCTCCGTACTATATCGAAAATGTGTTTGGTGTTTGTGGTATGCTCAATGCTCTTATGACTTACAAAGGAAGGTCGCTCTTGCTTAAAGAGTATATGCTTGTTGACGAGTATAATGATGTCGCCTCATTCTTTGCTAAATATGACTATGCGAAGTTTAACATCTATTATATGATAGAGCTTCACAGGTATATCTTGGACAATCAGATCATACGTCCTGACAAATATAATAGCGGAAGGTTTAGCGTCATGATACTTGACAAATGCTATATTGCGAATGTTATAGTTTCACTAGATCATTGCTTTCTTAACATAGAAGGTAGATCAAACGGAGCAGTCTTCAATCATTATAAAATAGGGAAAACAAAAGTCCTTGAAGTACTCGGGATAGACAAATGGTACGGAGACTGGCCAGAAACTACCGAAGACAAGGTGTACGAGTTAATCAACTATATCAACGAGTGCAGAAGCTCAAGCACTAATCCTGATAAAGTTGAGATAAGTGGAAATGAAATCATCACAGATTTCGCTAGACTTGAAATAAAGCAAAGCAAAAACGGTAAATGGTATATCAGCGGCTCGCTCGAAAATATATTGAAATTGTTTCACATTGACGACCAAGTTAAGTTGAAGCAAATGGTCAATAATCTTTTCGGACCTAAGCGACGCGCTGGTGTATTTCCGGAACTCGATTCCCGTGATGATGTTATTAAACTAATCAAAGCAACGCAACATGAATAGAGAAACTGATTTCTTTTATCTATTTTACGACAGACGCAGCAAGCACTTGGAGCAGTTGGATCTGTTGAGTAATTATTCGGAGAGCATGTCTTGTCGAACAGCAGATGGCGATAAGTACAAGCTGTATGGCAAGTACTTTAAAGCAGAGGATGAATTTATCCAAGCTGTTAGTGATTTCAATGTGTCGATGGCTCAAAAGTATTTTAACAAGTTCAAGATTCTTGCGCCGTATAGGTTAGAGTGTCAGCTCCTATTCTATATAAACGGATGGGAAGACTACAACATATACATCTCAACCCATGATAGATGCTATCGTTTCACTTATGGTAAAGAAACACCTGAGAACTTTACGGAGTTTGCACGTATCTGCAATATAGAACCGGGAACTTTCAATCTTCGCTATATGCTTAACCTTCACACTGCACTTTTGAACTCTGTAGTGTTCAGGGTTGGATATGACAGGGACAAGTTCTGTTATACTGTAAACTGTGGAGAAAATTCTTTCTGTGCTCATATTGCGAAGTCGAGAGTAAGAGCAGGCTGCTATTTTCTAGATTTTAGTCCTAACATTCCGAATGACTACGTCTTCGCGTATTACAACGTCAATAGGCAAAACATCAAGGATCTTTTGACTGTGGACTCCTGGAACGGGAAATGGCCTGAGGATGTCGAGTCGACGATCTACGCGATCATGCAGTATATGAACAGAACATATATTGCAAATGCCAATTTTAGTTTTGGGATAGATGACGATGCTGTCATGTTCAACGGTACCAGGTACCCCTTCAAGCAAACAAAGAAGGGAGGCTGGTTCTTGTCTGGCAATATTGAGAAGATACTTCAGATGTTCGGTCTTGATAGTGTCGACTCATTACGTAAGACAGCGAAGCTATATCTTGGAGCAAAGAACAGACCGGGAGTTTTCCCAGAATGCGACACAAAAGAAGAGTTGATAAACTTAATTAAAATGTTCAAAGATGGAGAGCGAAAATTCAAAATGTCCGGTTTTTCTGTACTTCGATCCATGCAGTCGGATGATCTATAAGTTTCCGCTTATCTGGACAACTGACATAGAACACTTGAAATTCGAGATACTTATCGAAGAACTCGGATCAAGCACTGTATGGTTTCGTGGTGTGAAATTTGAGAACACGGATGAACTCTTGCGTTTTATATCAAAAGAGAACGAGAAGACGCGCAAAAAGTATAAAGAGAAATATGGCATCTTTCCGCCATATGTTATTACTCAATGTACTTTTAACACGACTTATTCAATTTGCATTAGAACGCACAATTGCGAAAACTATGCTGTGTTTTTGTTTGAAGATGAAACAAAGCTTCCTGAGTGTATTGCAAAGGGAGAAGTTCCTGTTTTTCGTAATGCAGAAATTAAAGCTAGCGATAGGTTTAATATTAAAACGCTCATCAAGCTTCATAACTCCATCGTCTCAAATTGCGTAGTGCGTCCTGTGACTTATTTTTCTCGTCCTGATGCATATGTTGTAAAAATAAACGGCACGCTTTATGATGCTAGGATTGTTAGGGTTGCTGATAATACTTTCTATTTACAGTTTTCGACGATTCCCAGTATAAAGCTTTTTAAGTATTATGACATAAAGCTTGCAGAATACGAGCCTCTCATATCTCATGACTTCCGTTTGATAGATGGCTATATCTCTGCGGATAATAAAGAGCACATCCTAAAAATTCTTGACTTCATCAATAGCAAGCGATGTGCTATGGAATATGCATCGTTCATTATCAGGGGCGACACTATCCTAAGCAATGGGTGTATGTTCAAGATAGTCCAAACGCCAACTGGCAAGTGGTACGTTAAAGGCAAAGGGGATGACTTCCCTAAGGTGTTCAAGTGCTCAGGTATGGAGGAGATCAGAGAGTTTGCGATCAAGCTATTCGGGCGAAGGATTACCGGAGTATTTCCTGAGTGCAATACTAGGGAAGAGTTGTTAACTTTAATCGAGAAGATAAAGAAATGATAATCCAACTTTTAGAAGAACCGACTTATCTATACTTTGACCAGATGGTGATGAAAGTCTACCAGCTGCCAATAATGTATACGACACAGTTGCCGGCTGTTGAAGTTTACAACGTACGACATCCTCAAGGAACCATGTCAATACGCGAACGAGAAGTTGACCTATGGTTTCGAGATGCGCATTACAACACGATCAGTGATCTCTTGAAGTATATATACAAGAGAAACGAGAGAATGTTCAAATATTACGTTGAGAAATTCGGAATTTCTCCTGCTTACTTTTTGGATCAAGAAGCTGATGCGGACAATGTAGTCATTACCACTATTGTAACACATCTTGATTCTTACCGTTTCGAATGCGATGGTCGGATAGATTATGGAATAATAGAGAAGACTATTCCCGTTTTCAGTTATGCAGACATCAAAGAAGACGACCGTTTTGGCGCAGAAGTTCTGGTGAAGATGCACAACTCCATCATCAAAAACCAGGTGATAAAACCCACTATGTACAAGAACTTCTACACCGTAAGAATGGGCGATCAGTTTGCGAAAGCAACAATCAAGACGATAGATAGCGGCAGGATTCCTGGCTATCATTTGCATTTTCTATCTCATCATGATAGGGTTGTTTTTGATTATTACCACATACGATATTCTGATTTTGCTTATGTGATCCCTGATACCGAATTGAGCAACGGGATACCTGTTGGTCCAGAAGAGGATATCAGAAGGCTCATCAATTATATCAATATGACGTATTGCGTTTGTGAGGGCTCAAAGTTTAGTGTGAATGATAATATTATCATCTGCAATAAGTACAAGCTTGAAATTACACAAACGCGAAGTGGCAAATGGTATATCAAGGGTGATACTTTACGCGCTTTTGGGTTGGATAGTATGGAGGCAATCAGGAAGGCTGCGTCTGATCTCTTTGGTAAAAAGAGGATGAACGGAGTATTCCCGGAATGCGATTCCAAGGAAGACCTCCTGCGACTCGTTGAAGTTCTTAGAAAATACAGGTGAGATTTCGGGTTTTAACAAACCGATTTATTGATTTATGTCAAGAAATTTTCAAGCGATTTGCTTTTTAGGATTTTAAATAGTATTATTGAAACGCTAACAAAAAAAAGTAATGCTATGAGAAAAATTAAAAATGCTATCAAATGGGTTTCTAGGCGTATGTCTACGAATTCCTACTGGCTTCCAACGGGAACCTTCCCGTGCTGAAGCCAGCAGCAAAGATTAATTTTTTAATGGTACGAGACATTTTTATCAAAACATGTGAGGATGGTATCGATGATTTGATATCAATCCCAGATACAGCGGAGATATATGAACAGTTCCAATATGCCGATGGATCCTTTGAGTATATAATCGTTGACGATTACAACAGCGAGAATATATCCCAGATGATGAAATACCGCAACGATTATGATGTTATATCTTACAATAACACATACGTCATGATCATTGTTAACGCCATCGATATCGCAGGGTGCGATATAAAGAAGGAACAGTTCAAATTTCCAACTGCCTATGTTCGGTTTTATAAAGAGAACCCGCACATATGGGAACTAGCAAAAGGACGGTTTGGTGTTGATCTGTCAGGGATGGATGAGTACACGGACGAGCAGCTGGAGTTTTTAAAAGACAACGTCACATTTGATATTGCCTTTATGAAAATCAGGAAGTCTTCCGATGTGCATTTCCTCGTTGATAAGGTACACATAAAAACAAAAAACGGATCTCCAAAGTTTGCTGTAGAGTATAAAAAGATCGGGTTTTGTTCCGCTTTCGATACTCAGTACGATCTGACCGGGGTTTCAAATAAGGCTGACACTGTCTATTCTGAATTTTGTACAAAAGAAGAATATGATGATGCGCTATGTAGAGTGTTGACAGTCTTGGGAGTTAAGAAGTTTGAGGTATGATGAAATTGATATGCCATGGTTATTCACGTAACGCGTTGGTTATCTCTTTCTACCTAGACGGAAAACAAATCATGAAAGGGATCTATATTTTCGAGATGGAAGCTTTCAAGGTTCTCAAGATGTCAGACGTATGCGTTGAGGTATATAAAGAAATCATGGATGCTTTAGTGAAAGATGGTTTTTTCGAAAATAGGTTCCGGATATTGTGCAAAGATAGAACTTTAAAACAAAAAATCAGGGAGTATGAGCGAGAAAAATCTGATAGAGCAAAGGCAAGAAGCAAACTTGCGCTTGCTGGAGATTATTCAGGATTATTTGGAGAAGTACCCAAGCTTACGCTTCGGCCAGGCATTGGTCAACCTTAACATACTTGAACCAACAGACAATACGGCCGTTGTAAAAGATCCATATTATGACGAACCGATGGCAATGTTGGATAGAATAAAACAAGAATGAAAGTATACCGAATACAACAGAAGAATTTTAATTCCATAACGCAGTCAACACTCAGTGTAGAAGATGGGACAAAGTTTCAATTTATACCAACAGGGAAGGATGACATGTATAATGTCGCCTATATCACTGATGGCAGTAAAGAGAACATCATAAGGTGTAAAAGGTTAGTGAACTCTTTTCAGTTTCTCCTTCCTTATGATAAGCTCCTTATCATTCTCAAGGACTACATGGGCAAGCCGTTCGAGGAATCGACGGAGATAAAGATCAATGATTTCTATCTCTCTTGTTTTCCAAAGGGACACCCAGAAAGACCGCTTGAGTTCTACCATGTGCTTGACTTTACAGGAACCGCGTTCAAGGTAATACGTGTAAGGATAACGGATCCATTAAACAAGATATATAATCCTAGGATTGAGTATACAACAATCGCACCGCTTATTTTGTTCAGAAGTCAGACGGGAATAGCTAGAGGTCCAGAGACTGCGCTGTTTACTGACTTCATGAAGAAAGAAGATTTCGAGCGTTATATGGATATCGTAACCCTTACATTGAAAGGAGACACCAATCGTTTAATGAAAAATGAAATACTTTACAATTCAGGAGCTGACTAATTCATAGACAGCTAAAGCAAAGGGTCTTGATAATACTCCGGACCCACAGCAGGAGCACAATCTCCGCAGGCTTATCGAGGAGCTGCTCGATCCATTACGTGAAGCTTGGGGTAAACCGATAAAGGTAACCTCTGGGTTCCGTGGTTTCGCACTTAATAAATGCGTTAAAGGATCGAAAAGTTCGGCTCATTGTATAGGAGCAGCTGCGGATCTTGTACCTGTAGATGGGAAGATGCCACAATTCAAAAGATTCGTGAGAGACTGGTTGACTGAAAACAATATCAAGTTTGACCAGTATATAGATGAGAGAAGTGGAAACAGTGAGTGGGTACATCTGGGACTTATCAACCAGTCAGGAAGACAGAGGAGACAATTTCTGATGTATCGCAACAAGACGTATGTATCATTGAAGGATATATGTTAAAAATCGGAACGCATGATTCAGCGACAGGCGAGAAAGCCATGTCGTGGTGGATGAAGCTCTTGACTCCTTTTTGGAAAACACAGAGCAAGACAATCAAAGAGCAGTATGAGGCAGGCTGCCGTATGTTTGACATCAGAGTCAAGAAGGTAGGCCGCGAGTATTACTGCGCTCATGGTTTGTTTGTAACAGAGAAGACAGCGCACGAGATCTTCACAGAGCTTGACAATCTCGGAGGATGCTATGTTGCTGTCACTTGGGAAGGAAAAATGACAACGGACGAGGAGAAAGCTTGTTTTAAGAGTTGGTATCAGAGAGTAAGGAAGAAGTACAAAAACACATTCTGGGGACCTCTCGCCACTAAGTACGGGAAGAAAGGTCTAAAGGTTAGCTGGATCAATCTCTACGTAGGTGATAAGTTCGAAGAGAATGTGCAAGGATTCTATCCTCTCGATGGTCGTAATATCTGGACATATATTTTCCCAGTTCCTTATGTAATTAATAAAATATACAAGAGCCCGTTCAAGTTCAACGAAGACTACTTCGTGCTTGTCGATTTCTTGTAATTGTATAACCAAATTTAAAAACTTATGAAAAAGTTATTTTTTGCTTTCGCAATGATGGCTGTTCTTGCCGCATGCGGTGGCCATAAGGCCGAAAGCGCAAGTAGTGTTAACGATTCGACAGCTGACAGCGTGACAGTTGTTGACTCTCTGGTGATTGACACAACCCTTATCGACAGCGTAAACTAAAAAGTAAAGCCCGGGTATTACTCGGGCTATTTTTGTATTATGGCAAAAACAGAAAAAGAACCCGTCAAAGAGTACGGAAAGAAAGAGCAGCAATCAGCAGTGGTTCAGTACAACAATCAGGATTGGCTATTTGATGAGTAGAAAGAGAAGAAACAATTTCACAAGTCTCGAACTTGACAAACGCAAGTATGTCGTAGTGGATGAAGAAGACGGGAGCATATCCATCTATAACATCACACCGCGATATCATATTTGCATTGTCAACTATAAGTCGAAAGACCAGGAGTACGCGCGAAATTGTATCATGGAAACTTTAGACTATTTGAAAAGAGACATATGAGAAGAGTGAGACATTTAACCGTTAGAAGCCGCAATGTATCATGTCGGCCTCTACGAGAGTTAGAGGTTCCTGTTCGTACTCTGTACAGAATGGGAAATGCCACACCGATTGAACGAATCTTTCGTTCTCCTTTACGTTATCTTGAGATAAACACAGCTCACGGCTGTCTTATCTCTGGTGATAAGATAAAGATGAAAAGAGCTTTCAATGAGTGTGGTGTACATACTGCGGAGTGGTTCATCGCTCATAATAGAGTCGATGCCAAAGGTAAGGTGCAGCGTTGGCTTCCAACCTGGGGTGTCATCATCGCAAAGAGGTTGAACTCATCGGGTGGTCGTGGTATCTATCTTATACGAAGTGTTGGAGACTTGGACCAGATCCACGACGACATCACGAAGTATATTTTCGAGAGGTATTACAACTACACGAAAGAGTACCGCGTGCATGTCAGCAAATTCGGATGTTTCTATACATCAAGAAAGATGTTGAGAAATACCGCAACTGTGAGATGGCACAGACATTCTGAAAACTCCGTTTTCATAAATGAAGAAAACCCGATGTTTGACAAGCCGACTAACTGGGACGAGATAGTCGCCGATTGTATTAAAGCCCTCAAGCATATGCAGCTTGACATCGCAGCGTTCGATGTCAAGTGTACAAGAGACGGGCGCTTTATACTCTTGGAGAGTAATTCAGCACCAGCACTTGGTGAGCAGGGCATCGAGAAATATAAAAACGAATTAAAGAAAATCATAAACGATAAATTAAGATGAGTGAGTTCGGTTATACAAACTATCACACAATTTACAAGAGTGTTGGAGATGTTGATCATGCGATGGGCGAGGATTCTTGTTTCCATACCATCACCAAGGATTCCGGTTTGAAGATGATGAACAATGTGATCACCGTGCGGTTCTATGCTACCATTGACTACATACGGGATAATCAGAACAACAACTATTGCCCGTTTAGCGAGGACGAGATCCGCCAGTATCTGCACATTATCCAGACTTACAGACCCTTTGAGTTCAAGCTTGACACATGTTTTGGAACTGCAAACGATATAGAGGATAGCGACGACGACTACGACGATGATGTTGAGTACAAGTACTATGAGCTTGAGTTGAAGATCAACGACTCGGTACTCTGGAACAAGTTCATCCTGAAGATGGTCCGCCCGTTATATGAATATCCGTTTAACTTCGCACTTCGCGATACCTTCAAAATGATGACTATCCCGAAGTTCAGAGAGTATGGACTGTTCAATATCTATATGATGGTCGGCTATATCTTCAAGACTACTAGATATATCTCAGTTTGTGATGATCAGTTTGTTTGTTCTTGTTATCGGAACATTCCGCAGTTTATGAAGAAGGCAGACCTTATCAAACGTATTGAGAGTATGAGCCAGGCACATTTGGCAGGAGAGACAAGAACTCCTGAATTCAATAATGTTGTCTCATATTCTGAAAGTGATGGCGGCGACTTCGGCGATTGGCTCGACAATCGATACTTTAACACAACAGAAGTGAGAGAGGCGGAGTACTGGTTCGACGAGGAGATGTTCGAGGAGAGAGTGGAAATTTATTCTGAACTTATAGAAAGATTTGTGAAGTAATGAGAAAATTGTATTGTGTAGGATGGGGCAGAAGCTATGCCAATTGGTTTCGTGATGTTGAACTGACCGGAGATTTTGAGACTCCTAAGTTTCAGATCGAAGATGCGGATATTGTCCTCTTTACTGGTGGTGAGGATGTGAGCCCTTATCTTTATGGTAAGACTCCACATCCTACGAGTTATTGGACAACATCAAGAGACGAGATGGAGGTTGAAGCCTTTAAGCGTATACGTCCCGATGCTCTGGCATACGGCACGTGTCGTGGCCTGCAACTGCTTAACGTTATGAACGGCGGCATCCTCTGTCAGGATGCTACCGATCACTGGTGTTCCGGTACGCATGAGATACACAACGACACTGAGTCGTACCGTATCACATCGCTGCATCATCAGATGGTGTATCCTTTCGATCTCAACCCTGACTATTATGACATTCTGTTTTGGAGCACTCCACGCAGTAAGCATTACGAAGGGGACGGGATCGATCCGACACTCTACCACAAGTTTGGAGAGCCTGAGATTGTGCTTTATCACAAGCCAGGATTGCCCAAGTGTCTTGGAGTGCAAGGACATCCTGAGATGATGTCGCCCAATAGCCCGGTGGTGAACATGTTGAATAACTTAATAGATGACATTCTTAAAAAATAAAAAGATGGATTTAAACTTTTCTGAAAAACTTTATGAGCTTCTCGGCTCTGGTGTTAGTTCACGTTATAATTTTAACAACTTCCTTGATGACGATGAGCCCGATGACAACTTCGGCGAATTCCTGGAGAAGGTGAAGATCGGATCCGATCCTGAGCTGTTTATCATAAACACAAAGACAGGATCTGTTGTGTCTTCTATCGGGTTGATACCTGGAGTAAAGGGTGCACCTTGGGTGGATAAGTCATGGGTCAAAGGTTATGGCCTGGAGACTGACAACATACTTGCGGAGTTCAACATTCCACCCGCTACATCTTGTGAGGCTTTTGTCAACAGCATGGAGTTCATGAAGGATTACATAGACAAGTTTGTCAAGTCTAAGAATCCAGACCTTGGTATCGCACACAAGGCAAGTGCAATGGTGCCAGACGATCAGCTCCAGAGCGAAGAGGCGAAGCTTTTCGGTTATTGAATAGCCGTCCCTGGGAGTAATCCCGCGGATTATTATCGCGCAAAAACGAAGAAAATATAGGAAAATATTTTTCATATTTGTGGATTTTATACTATTATTGGAAAAAAATAATGGTATGAAACGAACATTTGTGAATGATGATTTCTTTTTGAAAATTGATTGCGAATTGAAAGCCTATTTGTTAGGTTTCTTTTTAGCTGATGGTTATGTACGCATGAATGCAAGATGCAAAAATAGTTTTTATTTTGGTATAGCGCTCATGAAACGAGATGAATATGTTATTCAATGGTTTCATGATTTCATTTGCCCATTTAGAACTATAGGACACGCAAAAGAAAAAGTAAAAAACGGTGTGTTCCATCAAGCATCAACGAATATAGCCTGGACTTCTACAAAAATGAAAGAATATATGGAGTCCATCTACGGCATAAAAGAAAGAAAGACGTATGATGTTGATTATGAATTTCCATTTGATAAGATCCCAGAAGAATTTAAGTGGGATTTTATACGTGGTGTTTTTGATGGTGATGGTCAAATATCATATAGCAAAACAAATCACGCAAGTACATTTGGTATTTATACAACATCAAAAAAATTCGCAAATCAACTAGGAGATATTTTTGAATCTGAATTCGAAACTAAAATAGAACGTCGTGTTGAAGGTACGAAAAAAAGCAA
>OLOM01000464.1_pt1 | contig 31744 bp, 27 predicted proteins | sample 1672531 | NCBI WGS metagenome assembly OLOM01 (sample SAMEA3136696, study PRJEB25190) | human gut metagenome | reverse complement strand
GTTCCCACATCTTTCTTCTCTCACGAATCGGTCCAAGTTCCGCTTCTAATACTTTATTTAAGAACTTCTTCACCTTAACATCACCAAGTCCACCTCTTTGATAATGTTCTTTCAACTCATCAAGGTTCTGGTAACCAGGAAGGAATTCTGCGAAATATTCATCTTTGCAAAATGCATCTAAATAAATAAATACCGGATTGCCTTCTACCTGACCAGGATCTTCTACACGAAGGTGATTTGGATCTGTAAACATAGACATAACCTTTTTCTTTACTACGTCTGCTTCATCAGAAAGATAAATACAGTTTCCAAGTGACTTACTCATCTTTGCCTTTCCATCAATGCCAGGAAGACGAAGACAGGCTTTATTAGATGGGAGAACGATCTGTGGATCTGTTAGCGTCTCTCCATACACACTATTAAACTTATGAACGATTTCTTTACACTGTTCGATCATCGGCATCTGATCTTCTCCTACAGGAACTGTAGTCGCACGAAAAGCAGTAATATCTGCTGCCTGACTGATCGGATAACAGAAGAATCCTACAGGAATACTCGCTTCAAAGTTTCTCATCTTAATCTCAGACTTAACAGTTGGATTTCTCTGTACGCGGGCAACTGTAACAAGGTTCATATAATAGAAAGTAAGCTCTGTAAGCTCAGGAACCATGGACTGAATGAAAATCGTTGACTTTTCCGGATCAATACCACATGCTAGATAATCTAATGCTACCTGAATAATATTCTGACGTACTTTTTCCGGATGTTCTGCATTATCTGTAAGTGCCTGCGCATCTGCAATCATGATATAAATTTCATCATAGTCTCCGGAATTCTGTAATCTGACTCTCTCTGATAATGAGCCTACATAGTGTCCTACATGAAGACGACCCGTTGGACGGTCTCCAGTTAAAATTACTTTTTTCATTATATAGTTTCTCCTTCATATATTTATCTGCTCTTGAAATCTTTCTGTGCTTCATTCGGCAGGGAAAGACTCCAAGAGAAAACTAGTCTTCATCAAGTTTCAATACACTCATAAATGCCTGCTGTGGTATCTCTACATTACCAACCTGACGCATTCTCTTCTTACCTTCTTTCTGCTTTTCAAGAAGCTTCTTCTTACGGGAAATATCACCGCCATAACATTTGGCAAGTACATCTTTACGGACAGCCTTTACTGTTTCACGGGCAATAATCTTGCTTCCGATTGCTGCCTGTATTGGAACTTCAAATAAATGTCTTGGGATTTCTTCTTTTAACTTTTCACAAATCTTTCTTGCTCGCTCATACGCTGTAGAGGAGTGAACAATAAAGGAAAGTGCATCGACTGTCTCACGATTAATGAGGATATCTAACTTCACAAGTTCTGAACGCTGGTATCCTTTCATCTCATAATCAAACGAAGCATATCCTCTGGAACGGGATTTTAATGCATCAAAGAAATCATAAATAATTTCATTAAGTGGCAGTTCATATTTCAAAAGCGCTCTGGTTTCTTCCATATATTCCATGGAAATATATGTGCCTCGGCGTTCCTGACAAAGCGTCATGATCGCTCCTACATATTCTTTCGTTACCATAATTTCTGCAGATACAATCGGCTCTTCCATGTATTCAATCGTGGATGGGTCTGGAAGATTTGTCGGATTAGTCAGATCAAATACGGTTCCATCTGTCTGATGCACTTTGTAAATAACACTCGGTGCAGTTGTTACTAAGTCAAGATTATATTCTCTCTCTAATCGTTCCTGAATAATCTCTAAATGTAAAAGACCTAAAAAACCACAACGGAAACCAAATCCAAGTGCTACTGATGTTTCCGGCTCATACTGGAGTGATGCATCATTAAGCTGTAACTTTTCTAAAGCATCTCTTAAATCCGGATATTTCGCTCCATCTGCCGGATAAATCCCGCAAAATACCATAGGGTTTACTTTTTTATAACCAGGCAAAGGCTCCTCACATGGATTATCTGCATCTGTGACTGTATCACCCACACGAGTATCCTTTACATTTTTAAGACTGGCGGTAACATAACCAACCATTCCGGCAGAAAGCTCATCACATGGGAAGAACTGACCTGCACCAAAAGTACCTACCTCCACAACTTCTGCTTTCGCACCAGTTGCCATCATCAGCATATTCGTACCTTTTTTAATGGTTCCTTCCATAATACGGGCAAAAATGATAACTCCTTTATAAGAGTCATATACACTGTCAAAAATAAGTGCCTGTAATGGATTCTCAGGGCTTCCTCCCGGTGCCGGAATCTTCTCTACAATCTGTTCGAGTACCTGCTCGATATTGATTCCATTTTTCGCAGAAATCTTCGGAGCATCCTCCGCTTCAATTCCAATTACATCTTCAATCTCTTCCACTACACGTTCCGGATCCGCGCTCGGAAGATCAATCTTATTGATAACCGGCATAATTTCAAGGTCGTGATCTAATGCCAGATAAACATTAGCAAGAGTTTGTGCTTCAATTCCCTGCGCCGCATCAACGACAAGAACCGCTCCTTCACAAGCTGCAAGACTTCGACTCACCTCATAATTAAAATCGACATGACCCGGTGTATCGATTAAATTAAATATATATTCTTCTCCGTCTTCTGCATGGTATACAATACGTACTGCCTGAGACTTGATCGTGATTCCACGTTCTCTTTCTAAATCCATGTTATCAAGAACCTGGTTCTGCATCTCTCGATCTGTCAGCAGTCCGGTTTTTTCAATAATACGATCTGCTAAAGTTGATTTGCCATGATCAATATGTGCTATAATACAAAAATTTCTTATTTTACTCTGGTCAATTCCAGCCAAGGTAGTTTCCTCCTGTTTTATAATATGTGCTCCCGGAGTCTTCACTTCACTTACTTTTGTGAGAAGATTCCAAGAGTACATTCATTTTATCTTATCCGTCCTATTCTATCATGAGTTTCCTGCCTTTGCAATTTTTTATTCCTAATCCTGATACAATTTCAACACAATGGACGTATTATCAATTTATTTATGTATTATTTCACTGCTTTTTATTACTGATTGGACAATTTTACAAACTCATCCAGTCTTTCTTTTGCCTTCCCGCTATCAATCAGTTCGGCGGCAAGTTTCACTCCATCTTCTAAAGTCGAAACCTTTCCGGCAACATAAAAACCTGCGCCGGCATTCATTAAAACAGCTTCCCTTTTAGGACCTTTTTCCCCATTTAAAATTGCCAAAGTAATCTTTGCATTTTCTTCTGGGGTTCCACCGACAAGTTCTTCCTTACTACATTTTTTAAATCCAAACTGCTCCGGCTCAATTTCATACGAGCGGAATATTCCATCTTTAATCTCACAAACTGTTGTCCTGGCACTCATAGAAATTTCATCGAGACAATCCTGACCGTAGACCACCATAGCATTTTTTACGCCTAAATTAAAAAGGACTCTTGCAAGAGGTTCTACCAGATTCTCATCATAAACACCCATAACCTGCATATTTGCGCCTGCAGGATTAGAAAGAGGTCCTAAAATATTAAATACCGTACGGATTCCAAGTTCTTTTCGAACATTTGCCACATAACGCATCGCTGTATGATACTTTTGTGCAAAGAGGAAACAGATATCTATATCTTTTAACATCTGTGCGCTCTGTGCTGGAGAAACGGTAATATTTACACCAAGAGCCTCTAGCACATCCGCCGCTCCACTTTTACTTGAAGCTGCTCTGTTTCCATGTTTTGCAACCGGAACACCGCCGGCAGAAATGACAAGCGCGGCAGTTGTAGAAATATTAAAAGAATTAGAGCGGTCTCCTCCTGTTCCTACGATTTCTAATACATCCATATCATTAAGAAGTCTTGTACAATGCGCCCGCATTCCTGCTGCAGAAGCAGTAATCTCATCAATCGTTTCTCCCTTCATGGCAAGAGCTGTAAGATAAGCACTCTTTTGAATGTCGTCTGCTTCTCCCGTCATAATCTCATCCATGACAGTCTGTGCCATTTCATAACTTAAATCTTCTTTTTTACTTAATTTGATAATTGCTTCTTTAATCATAACATTACCTCCATCTTCTGCTGTCAATGTTGCCATACGGATTTCTGGATGGAAGCCTTCCCGACTAAAATAAAACAAAAAAATCCGCCCATGACAACGTATTACTACTTTGTCAAGGACGGGTGTATTATCAAAATAATTTCATCTCAAAAACTTATTCTTTCACATCCGCGGTGCCACCTTGATTCACAAAATGTGCGCTCTGAAGGATACCATCATATCCCCGGCAACTGACGTATGCCCTCACGTCACAGTGTACTAAGTAAAAGATACCTTTGACTGTGCCCTCCGCGGTCCATTTAATAATCTGCGTTCCACCCGGCTCTCACCTTTCCGGACTCTCTGTGCGTGCACAACTATTTTTATCTCCGCTTCAACAGTTTGACTTGAAAAATTAAATTTTCTGATATTATTAAAGCATACTCCTTATCATTTGTCAATTTATTTTTTATAGGATTTTTCTCCTGACAAAAGCCGATATAACATCTCCGCCAATGGTTTCATTGCATTTTCTGCCTCTTTTACAGTATTATTCTGCGCTCCTACTTCTACAAGCATCGCCCGTTTTACCAGGTGGAGATTATAGCGATAGCCTTTTATATATATTTTTCTTGTCAGATCTGGATAATATTTCCCACATAAAAGCTGCATTTGTAAACTAAATGCCAGATTGCCTTCTTTATTTGGATTATAGAGATATCCGATATCTCCTTTTTTTGCAAGACGGCTGACCCCATTAAAAAACATAATCTGCGCTGTGGACTTTCCATTAATTTTGGTCCGAAGATGAATACTACTTTCTACCGAATCTCTGTGAAGATCAATGACTACTTTTACAGAAGGATTCTTTTTCAGTGCTGCTTCCACACTGTCACCTGCAAAATTGTAGGCAGCATTTCGATCAAGCTGTCCGTCAACCATATCATACACTGATGTGTCATGTATTGTTTTGATTCCATAAACGGTTTCCAGTTCCTTTTGTAATGCTGTTCCCACTTCAATGACAGAACCTTCCTCTCCATTTACCTTTTTATATGTCTCACTCCCATGTGTATGATAAATAAGTACCAGTGGTTCTCCTTTCCCAAGCTTTGCAGACAAATCTGTTTTTACAAGTTTTATCCCGTTTAGTTCTTGTTTTGTCATAGATGTCGTTTCATCAACAATATAAAAATGTTCTAATAAAAAAGAATAGCTTGCCAGTTCTTTTATCGTATAAGTTCTTCCTGTGCCAGTCTGCTTCATTTTACCTGGATCTTTCTTTTTTTCTTCTACAGACTGATCGTCTGATTCTGTAAAATAACCTGGTACGTTATCACTATATTTTGCCTTATAGTATCCTTTCCCTTTCCAGTAATCAAGAGCAAACCGTTGAATCGGAAAAAGCTCTGTCTGCATTCCATTTCGAAAAAAAGGAAGCAGCAGCCGTTTTTCCCCTCTGTATGTATCATATCCAAGAATCGGTGCCAGCCCATATTTCCCCTTTTGTATTCCGTTTTCAAAAAATTCTCGGAATACTTCTGTATGTATGGGAACACTTTCCCATAAAGAAAGTGTCCTTCTTTTTACCTTTCCGCTTCCACCGGATAAAAATAACCCCCATAATAAAACAAAAAGAACAAACAATAACCCCTCTATTGTTTTTAAATTCTTCTCCCGCATAGTACCTCCCAATCAACATACAACTTCTAGCAGTTTTTGCAAACGCAGCATCAGCTTGTATCAAAAATCAAAATAATTCTCATAATATAAACTTATGCTTGTCCTTTTTGATTATGAAGTTCTACTTGAAACAAATTGATTGATTCCTTCTGAAAGCGTATAGCTGATTCTCTTCACTGCCTCATCAATTTCTTTCGGTGTCACAAAAAGCTCCCATAATTTAGCATCCAAAATCTTCCCTAAAAATCGATACTTTTCACTTTCCGACCAGGAAGAAAATGTATCTTCCATTTTTTCGCCCTGTGAAGCACAAAAAGAATCCATAATATCACATGCTAGGGACGGAATAGAAATCACAGTAGGGACACCAAGTGCGATTACCGGAACGCCCATTGTTTTTTCCGTAATCTCATTTCTTTGATTTCCTACCCCTGATCCCGGTGCAATCCCCGTATTGCTGATCTGAATTGTCCGGTTTAAACGTTCTGAACTTTTAGCCGCTAACGCATCAATTACAATTAGCGCATCCGGATGAATCTTTTTCACGATTCCCTCCACGATCTCTCCCGTTTCCATTCCTGTCTGTGCCATCACTCCCGGTGCCAGCGCCGCTACTACCGGACATCCTTCCACTTCCTTCCAGCCTTTCAAATGTCTCGTCACAAAAAGATTTTTTATCACGAGTGGTCCCAGTGCATCCGGTGTCACTTCCCCATTTCCAAGTCCTATAAATAATAATTTTTTTCTTCCCAAAAGCAATTTTGCAAGACGTTTTGCAAGATGATTGCTCATTTCCTCATGAAATCCTCCATCATTTCCTGCCATGTTTTCTCCCTCAAGCGTTATATAAATCCCCTGTGGCTTCCCAAGCTGTTTCTCTCCGGCTTCGCTTTCAATCTTAATCACCGTTTCCTTAAGCCCCTTTTCACCAATCTCCTTGTGGCTGACAGTAATTCCTTCAAAAAACTGCTCTCTTTCACAAGATTCCTCCAGCTCATCCTTCAATTCCAATGCCAAATCTGTATGCGAAAAAGAATGTAAAATATTCATGAATACCTCCTAAAATCTGTAATATACGTTTTTTACACCAACTATATTATTCTGACCAAACCCTTTTAAATATTATGTAAAAAAACAAAAAAAGTATTCAAAAAATCTATTTTACCAAAATAAGAGGAAACAAAAAAGTACACTATCGCATCTGTAAAGATAGTGTACTTTTACTTATATTTTTAATAAATTGATAAATCAAGCTTTTTTGGCTGTGATGCTTACCCAGTCTTTCATATGATTAATCTCAAGGATTTCAAAATGATTGGCAAGCATTGCTTCTTTTACTGCCTCTTCCATTGTATTGATGATTCCGGAGGTGATAAAAACACCGTCATCCTTCAATAATGGAGCGACAATTCCAGAAAGTGGAATGATAACATCTGCAAGAATATTTGCTACAATAACATCATATTTCTTTCCATTGTTTTTCTCATAAAAACTGTCTGCTTCCTCTTTATCAAGAATATTTACCTGCTGGACCTCTGCTTGTTCAGATACCTCATTAATGGCAAAGTTCTCATTCGTTGCTCGAATTGCATTCGGATCAATATCCGTTGCCATCGCGTGATGCGCACCTAATTTTAATCCGATAATAGAAAGGATACCGCTTCCCGTTCCAACATCAAGAAGTTCTGTATCTTTTTTAATATATTTTTTAAGCTGAGAAATGCAGAGCTTTGTTGTCTCATGAGATCCGCTTCCAAATGCAGTTCCAGGATCAATCTCTATTACAATATCATCGTCTTTCTTATCAGAAAGGGTCTCCCAGGTTGGCTTGATCACAATATTATCGTCTAAACGAAATGGTTTAAAGAATACTTTCCAGTTATTGATCCAGTCCTCTTCTTCCGTTACGCCTAAGGTGATCTCCCCGCTTCCCATTGGTAAAAATGCAGATAATTCTTCGATTTTCGCTTTTATTTTAGCAATAACAGCCTGTAAATCTTCTTTCTCATCTACATAGCAGGAAATACGTGCCTTACCATCGTCCGGTGCAATCTCATCTGGAAGAAGATCTACATACATAATCTTTCTGTCCTCTTCAGATAATGGCACATGATCTTCGATTTCGACGCCTTCCATTCCCATCTCAGAAAGCTCATAGCTTAACATATCCTCTGCTGCAGTTGTTGTTTCAATAGTGAGTTTATTCCACTTCATAAGCTTTCCTCCTACTTCTTAAAGAAACCTTTTTTCTTATGTTTTTCGTGTTTTTCGTGCTTTTCGTGCGGAGCTTCTTCTTTCTTTTCGGAAGGGGCAACTTCTCCCATTGCTTCCTGGAAGTTACGAAGTGCCTCTTTCTGTGCTGCATTCATTTTTTCAGGAACCTGCACAACAAATTTAACGATATGGGTTCCACGAATATTTCGGTTTCTAAGGGTAGGAACACCTTTTCCTTTCAGACGAATCGTTGTATCTGTCTGTGTTCCCGGTTTTAAAGTATACTCATAAGGACCATCTACGGTATCAATCTTAATCGTTCCACCAAGTGCTGCCTGTGCAAATGTGATTGGCTCTGTAGAGTAGATATCATATTCCTGTCTCTGGAACTTAGGATGACGGGACACAGTTACATTAACAAGTAAATCTCCTCTTGGTCCGCCATTAATACCTGGTTCTCCCTTTTCACGAATTCTTACACTCTGACCATTGTCGATACCTGCTGGAATCGGTACTTTAATTCTTTTACGAACCTTAATATATCCTGTACCGGAACAGTCACTACACTTGTTACGGATAATCTGTCCGCTTCCGTTACAATCCGGACAAGTCTGAACATTACGAACTGTTCCAAACATAGACTGCTGTGTAAATACAACCTGACCGGTTCCTTTACATTTCGGACAGGTTTCCGGACTTGTGCCTGGTTTCGCTCCACTTCCGTTACAAGTCTTACATTCTTCTTTTAATGTAATCTCCAGTTCTTTATCTACGCCGCGAATGGCATCATCAAAAGTGATACGAACACCGGCACGAAGATTCGCTCCCTGTCTTGGTCCGTTTCTTCTGGCATCGCCGCCTCGTCTGCCTCCGCCAAAGAAGTCTCCGAAAATATCTCCAAAGATATCTCCCATGTCTCCTCCGAAATCAAAACCGCCAAAGCCACCGGCTCCACCGGCTCCCTGCTCAAATGCAGCATGACCGAACTGGTCGTATTTACTCTTCTTTTCCGGATCACTAAGTACTTCATAAGCTTCTGCAGCTTCTTTAAACTTTTCCTCTGCCTCTTTATCTCCCGGATTCATATCCGGATGATACTTCTTTGCAACCTTTCGATATGCACGCTTAATTTCCGTCTCTGACGCATTCTTATCTACGCCTAAGACTTCATAATAATCTCTTTTTTCTGCCATTTTATCCTCCAACCTGGTGTACTCTATCATTCATAAAGTTTTATGTTCCTGAATAGTTAAGATACCATAGGTGTTTTGAAAAATCAAAATAATTATGAATGATACAATACACTGGGAACTTCTTGTTCAAGTCGAGCAGCCCTGTCACTCACCACCTGAAAGAGGTGGGAGTCTTCTCGACTGAGATAAACAAATTTCCCCTTTCTCTCCCACCTGTAAAAACAGGCAGGAGTAAGAAAGAGGAATATTTACATTTTAAACAAGTGTTATAAAACACATTTCTATTTGTTTATACTTCTTTATAGTCTGCATCAACAACATCATCTGCATTATAAGTTGCATTTGCATCAGCATCAGCCTGTGGTCCAGGACCTGCCTGGCCTGCTGCTCCGCCAGCCTGCTCATACATCTTAGCAAATAAAGACTGTGCATCTTTCATTAACTGCTCTTTACCTTCGTTAAGAGCTGCTACATCTGCTTCTGAAATGTTATCTGGAGTTGTGCGGTCAAGAACTTCTTTTAATTTCGCAATATCTGCTTCAACAGTAGCTTTCTCAGAAGCATCAATCTTATCTCCTGCTTCTTCTAATGCTTTCTCTGTCTGGAATACCATATTGTCTGCATCGTTTCTTGCATCAATACCTTCTTTTCTCTTCTTATCCTGTGCTTCGTATTCTGCAGCTTCTTTTACAGCCTTATCGATATCTTCATCAGACATATTAGATCCGGCAGTAATTGTAATATGCTGTTCTTTTCCTGTTCCTAAATCTTTTGCAGATACATTTACAATACCATTTGCATCGATATCAAATGTTACTTCAATCTGAGGTACACCTCTTCTTGCTGGTGGAATACCGTCTAAACGGAACTGTCCAAGAGTCTTGTTATCTCTTGCGAACTGTCTCTCACCCTGTACAACATGGATGTCTACTGCTGTCTGATTATCCTCTGCTGTAGAGAAAATCTGGCTCTTCTTTGTAGGGATTGTTGTGTTACGCTCGATTAACTTTGTAGCAACACCACCCATTGTCTCGATAGATAAGGATAATGGAGTTACATCCAGAAGAAGGATATCGCCGGCACCTGTATCACCTGCTAACTTACCACCCTGAATAGAAGCACCGATTGCTACACATTCATCTGGGTTGATTCCCTTGAATGGCTCTTTACCTGTTAACTGTTTTACTTTATCCTGTACAGCTGGAATTCTTGTAGAACCACCAACTAATAATACCTTACTTAATTCAGAAGCATTAAGACCTGCATCGTTTAATGCTTTAGAAACAGGTGTTGCTGTTCTTTCTACTAAGTGAGCTGTTAATTCATTGAATTTCGCTCTTGTTAAGTTCATCTCAAAATGCTTTGGACCCTCAGCAGTTGCTGTAATGAAAGGAAGGTTGATGTTTGTTGTTGTAGAAGAAGAAAGCTCTTTTTTCGCTTTTTCAGCAGCTTCTTTTAATCTCTGCATTGCCATCTTATCTGTAGATAAATCTACACCTTCTTTTGTCTTGAAATCCTCTAACATATACTGTGTGATTACATTATCAAAATCATCTCCACCTAAACGGTTATCTCCGGCTGTAGATAATACTTCGATAACACCATCACCGATCTCAATGATAGATACATCAAATGTACCACCACCTAAGTCATATACCATGATCTTCTGCTCATTCTCGTTATCAAGACCATAAGAAAGAGCTGCTGCTGTAGGCTCGTTAATGATACGCTTTACATCAAGGCCTGCAATCTTACCTGCATCTTTTGTTGCCTGTCTCTGAGCATCGTTGAAATATGCAGGAACAGTGATAACTGCTTCTGTTACCTTTTCTCCTAAGTAATTCTCTGCATCAGATTTTAACTTCTGTAAAATCATTGCGGAAATCTCCTGTGGAGAATACTTTTTATCATCAATTGTTACTTTATAATCTGTACCCATTTCACGTTTGATTGATGAAATAGTCTTGTCAGCATTTGTTACTGCCTGACGCTTTGCCGGCTCACCGACAACTCTTTCACCAGTTTTTGTGAAAGCTACTACGGAAGGAGTTGTTCTCATTCCTTCTGCATTTGTGATAACAACAGGTTTTCCACCTTCCATTACTGCTACACATGAGTTTGTTGTACCTAAATCAATACCGATTATTTTACCCATAATTATTTCCTCCTGTATTCTGTCAAATTCATATATCTAAAATATGACTAATTAACTACTTTTACCATGCTGTGACGAAGAACTCCATCTTTGTACATATATCCTTTCTGGAACTCTTCAGATACAAGGTTCTCACCCATCTCTTCATTCTCTTCATGCATGACTGCATTATGAAAATCTGGATTAAATTCCTTTCCTACAGCATCCATCGGTTTTACACCGATTTCTTCAAGTACGGTAATCATCTGCTGATAAATCTTGATAAATCCCTGAGCAAATGCCCCTTCCTTCTCTTCTTCTGAAAGAGCATCCAAACCTCTTTCAAAATTATCAACAACCGGAAGTAACTTTGCAAGAACCTCTTTCGCTCCTACATCATACATATGGCTCTGCTCTTTTGCATTTCTCTTTCTGGCATTCTCAAATTCTGCCATCAGACGCTGATATTTATCTGTCATCTCTGCTGCCTTTTCTTCACTCTTTTTTAATTCAATTTCAAGAGCGGCTGCAGACTTCTTTTTCTTTTTCGTCTTTGTTTCTTTTGTCTCTTTGGCTTCCGTTCCGTCCTCCGTCGTTGTTTCTTCCGGAGTCTCTCCCTTCGCCTCTTCTACGATACTTTCGTCGGATACTTTTTTTTCTTCTTCCACTTAAGTACCACCTTTCTATGATTTATTATTAAAAATCTCATCTAAATCATCGGTTAGATTTCTGAGAGTATTTACAACCTTTCGGTAATCCATTCGTTTCGGTCCGATAATTCCGACCGTTCCTGTTCCGCCTTCCTTCAATTCATAAGTGGCAGTTACGATACTGCAGTCCCTTAAAGACTGTACCTGCGTCTCGTTACCGATATAAACCTGTATGCCATGTTTTTCTTCCTGATTCACTGTATCATCCACAAGCTTTACAAGCTGCTTCTTCTCCACCAATGTATCAAGAAGTGCTGTTGTATGCTCAGGATTGACAAGCTCAGGATACTTAAGCATATTCGTTGCTCCGCTGGTATAAATCTCCATGTTGTCTGCTTCGTGAATTGCCTCTACAATTCCACTGAAAACTCCTTCTAAAATATCTGCATGCATCCCTGCCTGCACCTTCATCGTATGAACTAACTCGATATTAATATCATTCAGTGTCAGTCCTTGAAGAAAAGAGTTCAACAAAATATTAAGTTTTAAAATCTCGTCATTTCCAAGTGGTTCATCCATATTCATGAGTACGTTCTTTACCGTATCATTCCCAACTACGATTACTACCAAAAGCCTCTGTGTATCCACCATAGAAAGCTGAATAAACTTAAGCTTCGATTCCTTAATCTGTGGTGTGGAAATCAATGTAGCGTAGTTCGTGTTCGCTGCAAGTAAATCTGCAACGTTCTTCAGAACCTCTTCCATGCGATCCATCTTATTAATCAGATCCTGATGTTCCTTCTCCCTCTCAGTTTCCCTGATTCGAATCTCATCATTCTCTTCCATCAGACAGTTCACATAATAACGATATCCTAAATCTGAAGGAATCCTTCCGGCAGAAGTATGTGGCTGGAGGATATATCCAAGTTCTTCGAGATCCGCCATCTCATTACGAATCGTTGCTGAACTCAAATGTAAATCAGAATCTTTGGCAATCGTTCTGCTTCCTACCGGATCTCCGGTCTCTAAGTAAGTAGAAATAATTGCTTTTAAAATTTTCATCTTACGTTCATCCAGTTCCATCTCTTACTCCCTTCCTTCTTAGTTATTAGCACTCATCATTATCGAGTGCTAATATCTACATTCATTAAGTTATCACTATCTGCAATCCTTGTCAAGTATATTTTCGATTTTTTTCTTAAAATCTTTTTACAACATAAAATCACAGAAAATATAATCGCTCACATCGATTCCTGCATCTGTAAGACGAAGCATTTCCCCATTTTTTATCCATTCAAGCAGATCAATCTTTTCATATTTAGATATCACTTCTCCGTACACGTCCATGATATTTTTATGAAAACACTCCCTGAACTCTTTTTTAGAAATGCCAGCTCGTTTGCGCAGCCCTAAAAACATAAATTCTTCTATTTTATCTTTTTGGCTTAATATAGTATAATCTTCCCTCATCATAAAAGGAACATACGGCTCTTTTTTATAATGTTCCAAGTTTCTCTCATTTGAAAAACGAGTTCCTTCAAAATAAGAAGATGCGCCAAGCCCAAAGCCAATATATGGAACCCCGCTCCAATATCCAAGATTATGAATACATTCCTTTCCTTTTAATGCATAATTAGAAATTTCATATCTGTCATATCCATTTTCTGCAAGAATCTCCTTTGTAAACTGATACATTTCGCGGTCTGCTTCTTCATTCGGAATCTTTTTATGAATCTCTTTTGATTCGTAAAAAGGGGTTCCTTCTTCTAAAATAAGACTGTATGCAGAAATATGCTCCGGTCGCAATGCCATTACTTTTTCAAGTGTTTTCTTATAGATACTCATCGTCTGACCCGGAAGACCACTCATCAGATCAATATTAATATTTTCAAATCCAGCCTTTCTAGCCAGCTCATAATTTTTCAAAAACTCTTCCCATGTATGAATTCTTCCTAATAAATACAGGCAGGAATTATCTGCACTTTGCAATCCCATACTCAGACGGTTTATACCAGCATCTTTATATGCAGAAAGATTTTTCTTTGTAAGAGTTCCCGGATTCGCCTCCATTGTAATCTCTGCTTCCTCTTTTATAAGAAAATATTTCTGAACCACCTGCATAATATTCTTTATCTGATTGCCAGAAAGAAGAGATGGGGTACCTCCTCCTATAAAAATACTTCTTACCTGATAAGTATCTTTATTATTTAAAATATCATTTAAAACTATACCTGTCTTCTCTATCTCTTTTACCAAACATCGAATATACTCTTCCCTGTCTTCTGCACTTGAAGGAAAAGAAAGAAAATCACAGTAGTTACACTTCTTTATACAAAATGGAATATGGATATATAATTCCAAGTCTTTTCTATTCTCACATATCTCACACATTGCACCCATAAATGATCCTTTCCTTTTAAATTTAAAAACGTTATCTCAGTATAACATATTTCAAAAAAAAATTCATTTTACGCTTGACAAACTGCTCGAAAATCAATAGAATATAGAAGTATGTTTACATTAGATTGTCCGTGTCCGAAATAATGCAAAACAATATAAACATAATAATAATTATAAGTAATAATATTTGGAGGTGTACAGATTGGCTAACATCAAATCTGCAAAAAAAAGAATTTTAGTTATCGAAACAAAGACATTAAGGAACAAATCTATTAAATCTAAAGTAAAAACTTGTATTAAGAACGTAGAAGTTGCTGTAGCAAAGGGTGACAAAGAAGCTGCACAGGCTGCTTTAACAGTTGCTATTTCTGAAATCAGCAAAGCTACTTCTAAAGGAATTTTCCACAAGAATACAGCAGCAAGAAAAGTTTCCCGTCTTACAAAAGCGGTTAACGGAATTGCTTAATTAAAATAAAACATTTATCTCCGAAAAGAGCGGCTGCTTTTCGGAGATTTTTTTATCTCAGTCGAGAAGACTCCCACCTCTTTCAGGTCGTGAGTGACGGCTGCTCGACTTGAATTTATCTTGTTATTTTGCCAAATTGTATGATATTAGGGCAAAAGTAATTTGCAAATCAGAGCTTCTACTCCAATCTGATCTCCTATTTTTCCGGTTTTAATGTCTTCTTCTATCTGAATACATTCCTCGATACATCTTTCTAATGTTTTTTCTCCATAACCTCTTAGCTGCTGTTCATTTTTTCGAATGGCAAATCGTGGGATTCCAGCGGTTTTGGCGATGGCATCATCTGGTTTGCGAAGTGTGCGCATATTGGAAATAATATGAAGAATCCGATATTGACGCACGATCAGAAATAAAATATGCATTGGCGGTTCTTTTAAAAGAATAAGATCATTATAATACCCAAGTGCCGCCGGCTTATTTCCTCTGGCAATGGCATCTACAAGGTCAAATATTTTATCCTGTACTTCCCCGGATGTAATCGCATCAATATCTTCTTTTGTAATTTCTTCTTTTTCTCCGACATAGGCGATTAACTTATCTGTTTCATTCTTTATCTGAAACATATCATCTCCAACTTTTTGTAGGAAATATATTGCATCATTTTCTCGAATCTGCTTCTTTTCCTTTCCAAGCAAAGCTGCAATCCAGCGCAGAAGGACTTTTTCTGTTTGATTCTTTTTTAAAAATTCTCCAATATAACCATTCTTTTTTATCCACTTGTATACTTTAGAACGTTTATCCACTTCTGATTCGCATATAAGAATACAGGTCGTTTCCGGCATATTATCCATAATATTCACAAATTCATCTTTTCCTGTTTTTAAGATTCCTGTTCCATCTAAAAGCAAAAGACGTTTTTCGCTAAAGAACGGATAGGTAAATGCCAGTTCCTGCAAGGTATTGATATCTACTTTCGCATCGGTAAATTCTGCGTAGTTCATTGTATCACCTTCTCTGATCATTCCATTCTTCAGCATATGCTTTGCCTGAAGGATAAGATATGGTTCATCTCCAGTCAGAAGATAGACTTTATAAAAAGATTTTTCTTTTATCTGTTTTTTTATTTCTTTCATAAAAATAAATTCCTCGTGTTCATTGATTTTTAAAATAATTTATCTGATACTTTTGCCCGTTACTCTCGATATGAATCGCACCTCCCCATAAAGTTCCGTAAATATCTGCTCCATTTTTTTGCAGTCTTTTTATGGTTTCCTTATGTGGATGCCCATATAAATTATTTTTTCCGGCTGACAATATTGCTTTTTGAGGATGCACTATTTTTAAGAATAAATCTGTCGTAGAATTCTTTGAGCCATGATGCGCTGTTTTTAAAATAGAAACAGGTGACGGTACCTCTTTCATGAACAATGCTTCCTGTTCTCCTGGCAGATCACCTGTAAACAGCATCGTAAACTCTTCATATAAGAGAGCAAATACTATAGAACCGCTGTTAACATCTTCATCATCCCATCCTTTTACTGGATGAAGACAAGATAGGCTTATTCTGTCAAGCTGTAGAATATCTCCCTTACTTATTTTTAAAACATTGGCGTTACTCTTTTTTATAACTTCCAGTATATTTTTCTTGCTTTCTCTGTCTTTTTCCTGTACTTCCCTTTTTTCTGTCTTTTGTTCAGGGAAACGCATCGCTAACGTATCCGGAAGAATAATATTTTTCACAGGATACTCTCCTTCTAACAATTCTCTTATCCCCGAAATATGATCCTCATCCGTATGGGTTATTATAACATAATCTAGATGATCTGTTCCATAATATTTCAAGGCAGGAAGAATCGTATAGTCTGCGATATGTTTCTTTGATGTACTGCCCCCATCAATCAATACGGTTTCGTTTGCAGGAGTTTTTAAAAAAATACATTCTCCCTGACCTACATCAAGCATACTGATCTGTAAAGTAGGCACCGGTCTGCAGAATCTTCCTGCAATCAAGATAAGTATAAAAACACATCCCGCACTCCATAAACGATAATACCAGCAAATAAACAGACACAGCTCTGCCAGATAAAAAAGGAGAATCTTCCACCATGATGGACACCCTGTTACAATAACGGCACCCGGCATCTTATGAATAAACTGGAATATCACATGAAAGCCTCTTAACAATAGGACTGCGGGGATACATCCTGCCATGCCTGCCCATAGCTGAAACAATCCCACGACTCCACCTGTAATCGCACTAAGCAAAAGCGGGCTCATTGCCGGAATTACAAAAAGATTAAGTAAAACACTATATGGACTCCACTGATAATAAAACCGCAACAATAACGGACCAATTACCATAGAAATAATAACACTTGTAAAAAAAGCCTGCCTTATTCTTTTCTTCCACTTGCTTTCTATTAAGAATTCACCCGGTATCAATTTACTTTTTCTTCGTTTTTCCTCCAGTTCTTTCGCAAAAGGAACAATCATTCCAATGGCAAAAATAGAAGTAAATGAAATAATACATCCACTTTCCAGAATTCTCAGTGGACTGTCATATAACATTAATATTCCCGCCAGACTCATAGAAGTAACCATATCATATTCCGCTCCGAAATACTGTGCCAGCAAAAAAATTAAAAACATAATGACCGCCCGGAAAACAGAATTTCCAAAACCGGTCATAATCGCATAGAATAACAGAACAAAGCTTGAACAGATACATGAAACAGCATAGCTAAACTTTCTTTTTCTTAAAAAACGAAACAATATTCCTCCAACGATAGAAACGTGAAGACCGGAAACGGCCAGCAGATGCGCCACTCCATTTTCTTCATATAAACGTTTCTCTTCACTAGACAGTTCTGTCTTATCTCCCAGAAACATTGCTTTTAATAAACCATATTCACTTTCAGAAAGTATATAGCGATAAACTGCATCCATTCTTTCTCTTACCCTGCCTGCCATCCGATATACCGACAAAGGCCGTTCCTTCTTTCTGCTAATCGCCTTTCCAAAGAACTGATAGCGGATTCCCAAGGAATAATAATATGTTCTTGCATCAAATTCTCCTGGATTAGAAGTTTCTTTGATTGCACTCAGTCTGCCTGTACAACTGATCTGATCTCCCGGATAAATCTTCTTTTCAGATACTTTAATCTTTAAAATACGGCATTTCGCCCTTAATTTATAATTTTCAAAAAAATAACTTCCTTTTTTATACTTTAAAGAACCCTTCCCTTCTTCCCAAAATGAAACTTCACTTAATGTAAGCTGGTACTCCCCTTCCGCTGTTTTCTTTACAAACTCTACATTTCCGCTTAATGTACCATCAATCTCTCTTTTCGCAAGCATCTGATCTGCCGTATCCGGGTATTCTGCTCTAAGAAGCAAAAGACCTCCGGCAAAAAATAAACCATAAAATATAATTGCATATATAAAAAGAGGGCTCCGTTTTCTTTTTATTCTCTGATACAATCCAAAACAGATTAAAATAAGAATAAAAAGAAACAAAGCCATCACAAAAAAACCTATCCTGTTTAAAGAAATGGCTACAGCCTCTCCAAGCACAAGCCCTATAAAAAACAGAAAAAATGGTCTTTTCACTTATTCTCCCTTTATTGGTTCATCGCAAATCACCTATACGTATACCTGATCTGCGGTCAATATTATGATGTTAGGGTCCCAAAGTCAAACACCTTATCGTACAAGCACGAACGGCGTTTTGACCTTTTGACCCTGACATCATATTATTTACATAAAGAAAAATTACTTGTCAGAAGTGTATCGAACTTTTCAAATTCATTTAACTTACTGACTCTTTTCCCATCAATCGTAAACTGAACCTGATAAGCAGTATCTAGATCAGTAAGAGTATTCACCATCGCATACACCGTAATCTTTTCCTTTACATCTGCTACAGCATTCTCTATATCACTGCTCAAATCCACATAACAGGTATTATTCATAATCTGCGTCTGATTCACATGAAAATCCTGTGAGAGCGGACTCTTCAAATTCTTCTTTGAAGCCGGAGGATTCTTCAGCATAAGAAGAACCTGCGTTTCAAGTGGAACATTATTCTTTACTTCCACTTCTCTAAAACAGGAAATAAGCTTATCTCCTGTCTTATTCGTATAATATAGTTTTACTTTTTTCTTTTCTGAATAAATACTCTTCTCTCCATCATCTGTTAAAAGAGTATCTTCATTCATCAGCCCTACCGGAACTTTGTCTGTATCTAATAAACTAGAACCATTGACAGAAAAAGTAATCCCTTCAACTCCTTTGATCTGAAGCAGCGACTTCACAACAGATGTACGAAGTAATACTTCCTTTACATGACTAAGCTGACCATAGGCCGCACCAAAGTCTATGTTCTCCTTTCCGTTTTCCAAAGGCGAAACATCATTTACTGCAATCCCATCAAAAATGGATGCCTTATACTCACTTGTATTATTCCCTTCCGTATCGGAAAGTTTATAAAGTACTTCATAAGATGCCTTTACCGAATCATTCGGATTCTGTAAAGTATACGGAACCTTTTTAAACCCATCTTCTTCTGCATTCAGATAATATAAGTTGATCGTATCCTTATCTTCTGCCGCTTCTGTTGTTATCCCTTCTCCGCTGTCCGTCTTTTCCTTTGATGCTGCGGAAGATGCCGTATTGCCACCGCATCCACACAAAGTACTTAATAAAAGCAGACTCAGGAAAAATAACAGATATCCTTTTCTCTTTAATCTTCTCATGTGTCTGTCTCCTATCCAATATAATTGAGAGGGATACGGATGATAAATGTTGAACCCTCTCCTTCCTTGCTGTGAACACGAATGGAACCTTTATGCATTAAAATAACATTTCTTGTTATAGCAAGACCAAGACCGGTACCGCCTGTTTCTCTTGAACGTGCCTTATCTACCCGATAAAAACGTTCAAAAATCTGTTCCTGACAATCTTCCGGAATACCACATCCCGTATCTTTTACACGAATATAAAAGAACTTATGATCCGCATTCAGTGAAACATCTACACTTCCGTTATCATCATTATACTTTACAGCATTCTCAATAAGATTATTGCATGCCAGAGAAAGCTTTACCTCATCTACTTCTGCTATTACTTCACGCATCGTCTCCAAACGAATCTTAATGCCTCTCTTTTCCGCAATAGGAGAAATCCTCTTTAACAACACCTCTAACAGATCATTAATCTTTACAGAGGAAATATTTAAATTTGCCTGCGTTTTATCCATCTTCACCAATGTAAGCAAATCTGTAATGATCTGATTCTCCCTGTCAATCTCATGAACAATATCATTCATAAATTCTTCATAAAGCTCCACTGGAACATCTGGCTGCATCAACAGGGAATCTGCCAGAATCTTCATAGAAGTGATCGGTGTCTTTAATTCATGAGAAACGTTCGATACAAATTCCTGTCTTGTATTCTCCAGTTCCTTATATCGATTAATAATCTTATTAAAAGTAGAGGAAAGATTATAAAATTCTCTAAAATTCTCTTCAACCAATCCTTCTTCCTGATGTCCTGCTGCAATAATATCAAGTTCATTTTGCATTCTTCGAAAACTATTACGAATGAGAAGTGCAACGAGAACACTGAAAATTATTGTAATGATTATAAAAATACCAAGAAGATTATCTCTCTGATCATATAGATATTCCGACATCTCATTACAATTATGCAGCGAAACAACTGCAATGATCAATCCTCTTATATCTGGCTTTTCACTGCTCTTATCCTCTATGGGAAGAATAATCTGAAGATATTGATCCCCTATATATCGGTAGGAAACTTCTTCACCGTTCATAGCATGAATCGTCTCTTTTGTAACAAGGTACTTTCCACAGTTACGATTATATGTGTCAGCAAGAATCTTAAAGCGGCTGTCTATTAACAGAATCCTCCCCTCAAGATTATTAGCAAGCTGCTCCACTTCAAATATACTCGCCCCGGACTCTCCCGAAAGACTGCTCATATTATAATTTCGGAATCCATTATTTACAATCTGATTAGAAAGTACGGCACACTGCTTTTGTGTGTACCGTACTCTCTGATCAATCGCCTTTTTCTCATAATAATTGATCTGACTTGAAATTCCCACTATCAAAAAAATATTAATCAGGAAAAATGTTAAGATTCCGACTACCTGATATAATGAAATATAGCGGAAAACTCTCCTTATACTAATCTTGGAAATAGTATCCTACCCCCCATTTTGTATGAATATAAAGCGGCTCACCCGGATTCTTTTCGATCTTTTCACGAAGCCTTCGGATATGTACGTCCACTGTACGAACATCCCCCGGATAATCATATCCCCATACAATATTGAGCAGATTCTCTCTGCTGTAAACTTTGTTAGGATGGAAAGAAAGAAGTTCTAACAAATCATATTCTTTGGCGGTAAGTTTCACTTCACTTCCCTCAACAAATACTCTTCTGCTGTCGCAATCTATCTTCAATCCATTCTTCTCAAATACTTTCTTCTTCTCATCTTCTGTTACTCTCTTGGAGCTTCTGCGCATGATGGCCTTAATTCTGGCCTTTACTTCAAGAATATTAAATGGTTTTGTAATATAATCATCCGCTCCATACTCCAGACCGAGAATCTTGTCCATGTCATCACCTTTTGCTGTCAGCATGATAATTGGCATATTAGAAAATTCCCGAATCCTCTGGCAGACTTCAAACCCATCCATCTTCGGAAGCATCACATCAAGAAGAACAATATCGTACTCTGTCTTCTTAGCCATCTCAAGGGCTTCTTCCCCATCATAGGCGCAGTCAACTTCCATATCATCCTGTACAAGAGAAAATTTAATTCCCTTTACAATCAGACGCTCATCATCGACAACCAGCACTTTTTTTCCCATAACACACCTCAGTTAACTGTAATTAAATCTTTTATTCGATTAAAAATGCCATCTCCTATTCCAGCGACATCTTTAATTTCCTCTATGGAAGTAAAGGTTCCCTTTTCTTCCCGGCGAGCAATAATCGCATCTGCTCTTGATTCTCCAATCCCCGGCAAGGTTACCAGATCCTCTTTCGATGCCCTATTAATGTTCACCGTATCTTTTCTTTGGGAAGCTGACAAATCTTTTTGTGAAGATTGCTCTTCATTAAGCGCTTCCTTCGCCTCATCTTTTGATGGAACATAAATCTGCATTCCATCCTGAAGAACTTCCGCCAAATTCCATGCTGTCTGATTCGCTTTCTCCGAAAAACCTCCGGCGGCATTGATCGCCTCCTGCGTTCTCGCACCAAAATGTAACGAATATACTCCCGGCTTCTTCACACATCCACAGACGTGAACATAAATCTCTGTCTCTTTCGTCTGCTCTGTATTCCATTCTGTCTTTCTTTCTGCCCTTACAATAGCTGTAGAATCTATACTTTCTTCCTCTCTTACAGGAACAGAAAAAGAACAGCCTGACAAAATAATCATTACGATTCCAAGTGCTGTGCTAATCAACCTTCTCACTATACTCCGTCTCAAATCAGGAATTCTCCTCCTTACTGAAACAGTTCCGGAATATTTCTTCATATTCCGCAGAAAATGTTGCCTTTGCATATTGTCCATAGTCTTATTAATAATACCGAATATCTAAAAAAAACACAAGAGGGTATGACAATTTTCTTTTACTCTCTTGCTTTAAATAGAATGATTCCTGCAAGAAACAGTCCCGTTCCTAATAATTTCATCCAATCAAATCCACTTTTTTCCACTCCAAAGATTCCGAATACTTCAATAAGGTATGCCACAATAAGCTGTGCCGCCACAATAAGCATCACTGCTTTTGCCGGTCCTAACGCTGACATCCCTACAATTACAGTAAATGTAATAAATGCCCCTATAACCCCTCCTAAAAGATAATATTTCGGTTCTACTGTCAAAATTTCTATTGGCGGATTCTTTTTTCTTTCTTTAAAAAACCATATAATAAGACAGACAAGAAAACCCGTACACTGCACAAAAGAATTGGTAAGCCATGTCCCTGTCTGCTTCGTTACTTCTGTGTTAAAAACTCCCTGAATACTCATAAGCGCTCCGGATAGCAGCGCTGCAATAATTCCAAACATAAAAAACCTCCATACTTTTTCCTTTATTTTTATGTACTCACAAAATCAAGCACAGAAAGATTCCCTGAGTACCTTTCTTTTAGTATGGAGATTTTTTACTTTTTTATACGATATTTAATTTTTACTGAATTCCATTCTCTTTCAATGTTTCCGTAAGAATGGCAATCATTTCATCCACATCTTTCTTCTCAATAACCAGCGGCGGAACAAAACGAATAATATTGGCTCCTGCTGAAATAATAACCAGACCCTTTTTCAAAGCAGTAACAATAATATCCCCAACAGGTTTTTCAAATTCAAGTCCCTGCATCAGACCAACACCACGATGTGCTTTAATCTGTGCAAACTGATTATTCACTTCTTCAAGCTTTTCATATAAATAGGCTCCCACTTCATTCACGTGAGATATGATATCCCTTTCTTCAAACTGACGGAATACTTCACACACCGCTGCTGTTGCAAATGGATTTCCACCGTAAGTTGTTCCATGATCTCCTGGCACTAAGGCATGAGAAGCTTTCTCATTTGTTACAAAAGCTCCTACCGGAACACCACAGCCAAGTGCTTTGGCAAGTGCCATAACATCCGGTTTCACTCCATAAAGATCATGAGCATACAAAGAACCGCATCTTCCCATACCACACTGTACTTCATCAAATATAAGCAGGATATCTTTCTCATCGCAAAGTTTTCTAAGTCCTTCTAAAAACTCTTTCTTTGCTGGATAAATTCCGCCTTCACCCTGAACAACCTCACAGATAATACCGCATGTCTTATCAGTAATCTTAGACTTTACATCATCAAGATCGTTAAAATCTGCAAATACTGCACGCATTTCTACCGGTACAAAACCATCCTGATAATGTGCATTGCCTGTTACAGATAATGCTCCCTGACTTCTTCCATGAAAAGAATGATTCATAGCAATAAATTCATAGTCTTTGGAAGGATCTTTTAAATAAGCATACTTTCTTGCCACTTTTAAAGCACCCTCAATCGCTTCTGTACCACTGTTTGTAAAGAATACTTTAGACATTTTTGAAGTCTTAACGATTTTCTCTGCGGCATCGATCGCCGGCTGATTATAATAAAGATTAGAAGTATGTAAAATCTTATCAATCTGTTCCTTTAATGCATCATTGTATGCTTTATTATTATATCCTAATGCAAATACTGCAATACCTGCTGCAAAATCAAGATATCTCTTTCCATCCATATCATAAAGACAAACACCGTCTCCTTTTTCAAATACAACCGGATATCGATTATATGTTTTTAAAATATAATCTTCTCCCTTTTGCATATATTCCTGCATCTTTGTCATGCTGTTCACTCCTCACTTAATTTAACCACTGTAAAGTATTTATATAATTGTTTGAAGTTCTGTTTTCTATCCTATAATGTACTCTCGGAATCGTTTTGTGCTTAATTTAGACTCCGAGAGTACATCCTATATTAAAAAAGAGGCTCTTTTAAAATAGCAGTACCAATACCCTTTTCTGTAAAGAACTCCAAAAGAAGACAATGTGCCACGCGTCCATCTAAGATATGTACTCTTGAAACGCCCTGTTCAATCGCATCAATACAGTTATTGAGTTTTGGAAGCATTCCTCCCCCAACTACACCATTCTCAATAAATTCTTTTGCAGATTTAATATCCATCTCAGAAATTAATGTCTTTTTATTCGTTGGATCAATAAAGACCCCTTCAATATCTGTAAGAAATACTAACTTTTCTGCATCCATCGCTTTTGCTACACCACATGCAGCATCATCTGCGTTGATATTGTACGCATTAAATTCATCATCAAGACCAATTGGTGCAATTACAGGAATAAAATCATTATCCATTAATGTATTTAAAAGATCTGTATTTACTGTAGAAACTTCACCTACAAATCCGATATCCTTTCCATCTGGCATCTTCTTGTTAACACGAATCATATTTCCGTCTTTACCACAAAGACCTACCGCATTGACACCCATCTTCTGCATCAGACCAACAAGTTCTTTATTTACTTTATTAAGAACCATCTCCGCAACATTCATGGTATCTTTATCTGTCACACGAAGACCATTATAAAATTCTGGTTCTTTTCCACTGAGTTTTACCCACTTACTGATTTCTTTTCCACCACCATGAACAATGATCGGACGCATACCAACTAACTTAAGCAAAGCAACATCTTTAATTACGTTCATTTTTAACTGATCATCAAGCATGGCACTTCCACCATACTTTACAATAATTGTTGCTCCATTAAAACGACGGATATAAGGTAACGCTTCAATCAGCGTATTCGCTTTTGTCATAATCTCATCTACATTGTTGTTAATTTCCATTTCTGTCATATCTCTATCTCCTCTTTATGAACGGTAGTCTGCATTAATTTTTACATATTCGTAAGTAAGGTCGCATCCCCATGCGGTTGCTTTTTCCTCTCCGGCATGAATATCGAGAATCGCCTTCACCGGATCTGCTGAAAGAATCTGTGTTGCCTTTTCTTCACTGTAATCCGTTGCAATACCATCTTTTACAATAGCAAGGCTTCCTTCTTCACTCTCTAAAACAATATCTACTTTCTCTGGATCAAATGTTACTCCACTGTATCCCATCGCACAGAGAATTCTTCCCCAGTTAGCATCCTTTCCAAATACAGCTGCCTTTGTTAAAGTCGAACATACAACCGCCTTACTGATAATCTTTGCATCCTCCTTTGTCGCAGCCCCATTACAGGTTACTTCAAAAAGACGGTTACAACCTTCGCCATCTCCCGCAATCTGTTTTGCAAGATATTCCATAACGTAAGCGAGTGCTGCCTTAAATTCTTCAGCATCCTCATTCTCTTCTGTAATCACCGGATTCTCTGCCATACCATTACAAAGTACAAGGCAGGTATCATTCGTTGAAGTATCTCCATCTACGGAAATCATATTGAAGGTATCCTCTACAATCTCACTTAAAAACTGCTGTAAAAGCTTCTGATCAATTGCCGCATCACTTGTAATAAAGGAAAGCATGGTTCCCATATTTGGATGAATCATACCAGCACCCTTACACATACCACCAAGTGTTACTGTCTTTCCGCCGAGCGTACATTCTACTGCAATTTCTTTCTTGCAGGTATCTGTTGTTAAAATAGCTGTTGCAGCATTCTCTCCAGCTTCCTTTCCATAGGCAAGCTGTGGAACCAGCATCTCAATTCCTTTTTCAACAACATCCATCACCAGCTGCGCTCCAATTACTCCAGTAGAAGCTACCAGCACATGCTCTGGTGCTACGTTAAGAAGTTCTCCTGCCTTCTGTGCTTCTTTCTTACAATTCGCAAGCCCTTCTTCTCCTGTACACGCATTCGCAATTCCACTGTTTACGACAACGGCCTGCGCCTTTCCTTCCTTATATACAACATCTCTATCCCAAAAAACCGGAGCTGCTTTCACAACATTCTTTGTAAATGTTCCTGCACAAACTGCTTCCTTTTCAGAATAAATCATTGCCATATCTTTATTTGTCTTTCCTGCCTTAATCCCGGCACGAAGACCTGCTGCTTTATATCCCTTTGCGGCAGTAACGCCACCTTCTATCACTCTCATAATAACCTCCAGCTTCAGAATATATTTACCTTATATATGTTTACCTTGTAAAAATCAAAATAATTGTTTATGGGAATACAGGAGGCATTAAAAGTCCTTCTGTTTCCGGCAGACCAAATAATAAATTCATATTCTGCACAGCCTGTCCGGCTGCACCTTTTACAAGATTATCCATCGCACCCATCATAATGACACGATGTGTTCTCTCATCTAACTTCACATTGACATCTACATAATTACTTCCCTCTACCCAGCGGGTTTCCGGACATACACCTGCATTTAAGAAACGTACAAACTGTTCGTCTTTATATGCATCTTCATAAATCTTACGAAGCTCTTCTTCCGTAACATCCTTAACCAGATTTGCATAAGCTGTTACTAAAATACCTCTGTTCATCGGAACAAGATGTGGCGTAAAGTTAATAACTGCTTCCTGCCCAGATGCATAAGATAACTGCTCCTCAATCTCCGGTGTATGACGATGTGTTGCTACACCATACGCCTTAATACTCTCATTAACCTCACAGTAAAGATTCGCAACCTTAGCTCCTCTTCCGGCTCCAGATGTTCCAGACTTTGCATCTACGATTACTGACTTCATATCAATAAGCCCTGCCTTAGCTAACGGATAAATAGAAAGGAAAGAACAGGTAGGATAACATCCTGGATTTGCGATCAATCTGGCATTCTTAATCTTATCTCTGTTCACTTCACAAAGCCCATAAACAGCTTCTTCAATAAACTGTGGACTCTGATGTTTGATTCCATACCACTTCTCATATGTGTCTACATCTTTAATACGGAAATCAGCGCTCAGATCAATAATCTTTACCTTAGATAATACATTCTCACTTACTAAAGAAGAACAAAGCCCCTGCGGAGTAGCTGTAAATACAACATCAACTTCCTCACAAAGCTGCTCTAAATCTTCTCCTTTACAAATATCCGGCACCAGCTGGAACATATTCTGAAATACACTCGCATATGCCTGATCTATATAACTTCTAGAACCATACCACTTAATCTCTACATCTTTATGTCCAAGTAAAATGCGGACAAGCTCCTGTCCTGCATATCCTGTCGAACCAATAATACCAGCTCTTATCATTCTTTATCATCCTTTCTCTTTAATGTACTCTCAGAGTCTTTCTTTCACTTGATTTTGTGAGTACATTTTATTCTTAGCATCCTTATCATTCTTTTTACTCTTTGTAGTCATCTTTTATATCAGATGTGAGATGATGCGCATCTCGTAGCAAGAATGCCAAGACATTCTTGAATATACATAATCTATATATGAAAACCGCAAATCAATTTCAGTTTTCTATTATCCCACAAAGTTTTCCAAAAAACAAGAGGCTTCATTTTTGCATGTTTATTTGCATATTTATTCGAAATTATTCATAATTATACAGCTAAAAAGCGATTTATGCAAGTATTAATTAATTTTTATTAATAATATGCAAAAAAAGCTCTTGCATTTTCCTTTATAATGACGTATAGTATATAAGACAATTTAATCATCTGATGAAAAATTTAGGAGGATACATAGAATGAGTAAAGAAAAAGTAGTTTTAGCCTATTCCGGTGGTCTTGATACTACCGCAATTATCCCTTGGTTAAAAGAAACATATAATTATGATGTAATTTGCTGCTGTGTTGACTGTGGACAGGGCGAAGAACTTGACGGATTAGAAGAACGTGCTCTCTACTCCGGTGCTTCTAAGTTATATATAGAAGATATTACAGACGATTTCTGCGAAAACTACATTATGCCATGCGTACAGGCAGATGCAGTATATGAGAACAAATACCTTCTCGGTACTTCTATGGCACGTCCTGGAATTGCAGCGAAATTAGTTGAGATTGCACGTAAAGAGAATGCCGTTGCAATCTGTCATGGTGCTACCGGTAAAGGTAATGACCAGATTCGTTTTGAACTTGGTATCAAAGCTTTAGCTCCTGATTTAAAGATCATCGCTCCATGGCGTGATGACAAGTGGCAGATGGATTCTCGTGATGCAGAGATTGAATACTGTAAGGCACATGACATTCACCTTCCATTCTCTGTAGATAACAGCTACAGCCGCGACCGTAACTTATGGCATATCAGCCACGAAGGCCTTGAACTTGAAGATCCTGCCTGCGAACCAAACTATGATCACTTATTAGTATTAGGCGTTTCTCCAGAAAAAGCTCCAGATGAACCAGAATATCTTACAATGACTTTTGAAGCCGGCGTTCCTAAAACAATCAATGGCGAAGAAATGAAAGTTGCTGATATCATTCGTAAGTTAAACGAATTAGGTGGAAAGCATGGTATCGGTATCGTTGATATCGTAGAGAACCGCGTTGTTGGTATGAAGTCACGTGGTGTTTATGAAACTCCAGGCGGAACAATCCTTATGGAAGCACACAGACAGTTAGAAGAACTCGTACTTGACCGAGACACTATGGCAGTAAAGAAAGATATGGGTAATAAGCTTGCTCAGGTTGTATACGAAGGAAAATGGTTCACACCACTTCGTGAGGCAATCCAGGCATTCGTAGAATCCACACAGAAATATGTAACTGGTGAAGTTAAATTCAAGCTTTATAAAGGTAACATCATCAAAGCCGGAACAACTTCTCCATACAGCCTTTACAGCGAAACACTTGCATCCTTTACAACAGGCGATCAGTACGATCATCACGATGCTGAAGGATTCATCACATTATTCGGACTTCCATTAAAAGTTCGTGCAATGAGAATGCAGGAATTGGAGAAGAACCATAGTAAATAATTCTGAGTTGCTGCAGGCAGGGTAGACGCTCCCTAAAAGAAATAATAACCTATATTGGTGACTCTATCACTGTGGGTTGAATGTTCGCTTATAGGCTCACATTCAATCCTCGCTCTAAGGCCACAAATATAGGTTATTATTTCTTTTGGGGAGCTGTCTTTGGCTGTAACTGCAGAAACAAAATCAGAATTAATGTTGGAGGATTTGAGGATTCGCCAGCAGGTTGTGGCTTTCCAAAAAACTAAAGTTCTGAAGCTTGCCGCTTAAATTATTGATAGAAAGCATTTTAATAAAGCATATTTGTGGCCTAGGGGCAAAGGTTGGATACGAGCGGTTAAGCGAACATTCAACCTGCAGCGACTAAAGTCACAAATATGCTTTATTTATCTTTAGGAGTTCGTCTGTCTTGCAACCTCACAAGTTATTTTTCTCGATGTAGATATCTATATATTTCATCGCATCTCTTCCATGATCAGCTGTTAAAAATTCCATTCCCTGTGAGCGAACATATTTATAGAACTTAATTAAAAGCTCTTCATTGATCGTAATGTTATTCAGCCCATAACACATCACTACATCTAACTCTTTTTTCTCTATCGCTTCCATAATACGGCGGAAACTTGGTCTGTCTGTATTTTCTGAATCATATTGTCCAAAATCTGTATAATGAAGGAACTCACAATTTTCTTTTCCATAGATTTCTTCCGCTACTTCATGGCATTTTTCATAGGATTCTACCATCTCCTGAATAAAATGTCTGTAACATAGTTTGCAGGCCCCTCTATAGTATTGATAATGATAAATTCCTATTCTCTTTTTCATTTTCATTCCACCCCGTCCATTTATAATAAAAAAAATAATTATTATTTATTATAAAACAGCAGGTAATCTAATATAGATACAGATTCACACAAAATCTGGGAAATATGTGGAGTGAGATAAAAAATAAATACTGTATGGTCCAATTCTAAGAAGTTGCGGCATTTAAACGCCCCCTTCTTGCGAAAACTCTATAATAAGATGAGCATTTTTACGAATCAACTGTTTAAAATAGGATATTTCTGTATCACTATATCCTTCAATATTTTCCCATTTATAGGCTGGCAACCAACATGTTACATTATGGAATCCACCTACTTCATCTGGAGTTTCAATATACACTTTTACACTACCATCTGCCTTCATCTCAGAATGAGTGATTTCCGTATCATCATTCAGTGTCATAAAAGGATACATCATAAATATCCCCCCTTCTATCTGTTATATTTATTGTAATATAAGTAATAATACATTGCAACAACTCAAATCTAAATCCTGATTGAACAACATCGCAACGTGATGGCTTAGGAAAGCTATGGCACAACGATGTTGCTCAATCAGATTTTTTGCTATTGTTTTCTTCTTCCCATTCTTCCTTCCTCATTTTTGACTGTATAATTGCCACACCAACTACTATGATAAATCCAATAATTATTTCCAGACCTATTGCAATACTTTCTCCAATGCTCATACCTTGAAATATATTCATTCTTTCCTTTGATGCTATTGGAAATACCACCCACAAGAATCCTACAGCCGCTTCTATTCCCTGTATCCATTTATTTGAATTACGCAACCTTCTTTCTGGCATTTTTTTATCAAGATAACACATACAGAAAAAAACTACTGCTGCCAAGATCCAGTAAATTATATTTATTCTATTAATAGAAGGCCATTTTTCAGATAATTGAAATGGTAGCATGAGCAATTCCAAGCTCACAAATTCGAGAATATAGATTATTGTCTGTACTCCATAAAGCTGTTTTTCATCAAGGGAAGCAAGTAACATTTTTTCTGTTTCTTTTTTATATTCTTTTTCCTGTATTTTTTCTCCCGCAAAGAATTCGCCAATACTTATATTCAATTCTTTGCAAAGAGATTCTATAATTCCTACATCTGGTATAGATCGTCCATTTTCCCACTTTGAAACTGCCCGGTCTGTTACTCCTAATTTTTCTGCCAGTTCTTTTTGTGTCAAATTTAGATTCTTTCGATTTTGTGCTATGAACCTTCCTACTTTTATTGGCTCAACCATATTTTCACGCTCCCATAAAATGATAGTATTTATTTCCAAATTTATATTTAGAAACCTGTTTTCGATATAAATATCCTAACACATTTATAGGAATATCGCACTCTACTATCAGTTGAATCCTAATTTGCACAGCAAATGAGATGCCCCAATAGATACTTTTTAACTTCTTAAATAATTATTATTTTACTGTCACTTTACATTTAACTGTCTTACTTCCAGACTGCACAGTAATCACAGCCTTTCCTTTCTTCTTTGCTTTTACAACTTTTGTATTACCAGACAATCCTGACCTGTAGATTTGGTGTAGACGAAAAAAGAAACCATACCATATCCCATCTGCTCTGTAGTCGCTGTATTTAAGATACTCATCCGCATCTTAAATATGCTCCCAAGCCGCATCTGGGATATGGTATGGTTTCT
>OLOM01000452.1_pt1 | contig 32110 bp, 41 predicted proteins | sample 1672531 | NCBI WGS metagenome assembly OLOM01 (sample SAMEA3136696, study PRJEB25190) | human gut metagenome | reverse complement strand
GAGTACAAAATAAAAATGTACTCTTTTTTCATGCTTTCTTAACTTAATGACATTGAGTATTTGCTCCTCTTTTTTTTTATCCAGCACTTCAGTCACGCCCATCTTTCCAACAAAAAATCGGAGTGGCGATGATACCATCAGCACTCCGAGAATTATTATAGTTTTTACCAAAAACCATTAATTTCATGAGAAACAATATTGCCAGTTTTACAGTTGAAATCACGAGTGTTCTGACTCTAACTCGTAAATAGTAATCATTAATGGAACGTCTCCGTAGATTCATCCTCTAAGACTTTAGTGATGAATTTAAGAGCACAAATGACTGTTTCAAGTTCACAATCACCACCAAGTACAACTTCGAAGCCTTTATCATTATCTTCTCCTAGTGGACGAACAGCTATATCAGTACTATACATATCTTCAATTCGAAAGTAAGTACGACAGCCATGTCCAGTGTCGCCACCTTTATATCCAGTGGTTCCAGCTTCAACTTCTAATGCGTTGGCATTACAAACATCTCGAGAATAAGTAGTAATTTCAGTACCATCATCTAACGTTTTTCGTTTTTTTCTAATCTCAAACATTATTAATCCTCCTTGAAAAATTCTTTGACGTACTCTCATCATTAAAATGACGAGATTCTCTTTCTCATATTGCGAGAAATGAAGCATCGCAAAGCTTTCAGCTTGACTCGAAGTCCTGCATATAGTCTTTGCATAGCTTCTGTTTTTCGAGCATTTCCAATCCATTTGGACTGTACTTTGTATCTCATACTGCATCCAGCAGGGCTTACGCCTGAGACCTGACTGGATGAGGGGTTCTTTTAAGCTAGAATCCAAAGCATGATTTCATTGTATGTCCATATTTTTTCATACTCAGAATCAATATATCCAACTTAGAGTCATTCATCTCACGACTAATGCCAAAACGTTCTGACTTTAACAATAAAAACGTAATCCTCTATCTTTTCTTTCGGCCTTGTTACATTAAAATTTAGCCTAAGTTAATTGTTGTCTAATTCTTTTAATTTTTGTTGAATTTCAATGAAATGCATAAATTCTTCAGTATGCGAACATTCTCCTTCAAGTTCCATACAATACCCAATACCTCTCAGAACACCAATTTCGTTCACCAAATTTATTGTTTTGCCCTCTTTTTCATAAAAAGAACAATTTTTTAATGTTCTTTCGAATAATTCGTTTAATGTATTTTCCATTTGTTTTTCCTCCTTAAATTTTCTAAATCAAGTGCATAAGCATTGCCACCGCAATCATTAACACATACCCCATGATAAAAGCTTCTAAAAACCAGTACCAGTCGATAAAATGCCGTTTTGAGCGGGTAGGGGACTTATTCCCTTCCCTTTTTTTACCCATGAAAACGAGCTTCCCTGTCTTTTTTGACTTTGATTTGATACGCCTTTTCCAAGCGTCTTTGATTTTCCCGATGCTGTTCCTGAGACATGAATTCGGCAAACCGTGGGGTCACGTTATCGCAGAATGAATAGATTTCATTATATTGAAGGTCTTCACCTTTATATTTTGTAGAAGCAACAGCTTCTCGAATACCAATTGCATGGACTTTGTGACATATAGGACACATCATAACAATAGGTGCTCTCATTACATAATCTTGTGATCGTACTTTTGGCAATTAGCTCACCTCCTTTGTTTGAATATTGTTTGACATTGAACCGTATGTTTTAGCAAGATGTACTACACTTCTTGCTATATTTCTTTTAAAAACATAAAAGAAGCACGCTAAAGCCTCTAAAATCAAACATAAAAGGAATCTTTGAAATACCCCATAAAACAACCCTATCATAAATAGGACAATACTGAATGTGACACATCCATACGCCGTGCATTCTTTTAATGCTTGGAAGCTTTTTGGAGTATTTGCTGTTGTTTTTGAAAATGCTTTGTATTTATTAATAAATATACAGATTTGGTCAGAAGCCCATAAAACAAAAGGGCTACAAGCCAATAAATAGATTGAATACTTGATTATTGTAAAAACCATTGTATTTTAATTTCTCCTTTCGAATTTATCACATATTGCTGAATCGAATCGTGGCAGACGATTGTAATGCTTTTCACAAGCTAAGCCCCAATCAGAACCACCTAAGAAATGTTTACAATTGAAACAAATCATTTCGTCATCAAGATCTTTGTCGTACCATGGGCAATCATGAGCTTGATTTGTAGAAAATATGCATTGAGATAAAACACATTTATAATTTTTCACAGAACCATTTGGGCTAGTGTGGTATTCTTTCAACCATCGACATCTTCCACAATTTTTAGACATTATCCTTCTCCTTTAAGATTCACTGAAGCATTTCATCTTCAATTTCTTTTAGCATGAGTTTATCTTTCTTATCGATTGTTTTTGCTTCGTATAATCGATTAACAAAATTTGCATGCAAAGCATTCAATTCGTCGTTTGTTTTGCTTTTTACAAGGGCTTTAATGCTATCACTCTGTGCTTTATCAGCCTCACACTCCTCGATGTACACTTTCTTATTTTCTTCCGCTTCTTTTACGGCTTCTTCAGGGCTATCGCCTCCACCAACCAAATATGGAAGACTTGGATATTCAGCCACCCATTCTGTTTTTCCGTTTTCCAGGAAAATTGGATATACGAAAATAACACAGTCAAAATCTCGTTCCTCATACACTTTTAGAATTAGTTTGGTTTCTTCTGTTTTCACTAAATTCACCTCACTTGTATAACTCTATTATACATTACATAGCTTTATTTTTCGTGTCGAACCCTTAGTGAAAAAAAGACCTGCCGAAATGGGCAAGCCTGTTTGCTATATGATTGTCACTACCTGTCTAGCAAACAAGTAGAAGAACACCTCAGCCAAGAGATATTCAGAAACGCATGTGCCTTTCACACTTTCTTCCTTGGCGTTTCGCAAGTCCCAGAACCTCGTAAGGTCTGGTGTCATAAGGTGTCGGTCGGACACAGCTCTTGGCTGTGTGCTGCCTTTTTCTATTCCACTGTTTTAACGGTTCGAATCGTACTACGTTGAACAGTGGTTTAGAACCGTAAGAACTATAAAGGGGAAAGAATTAAGTTCAAATCGTACCAAGCTTAACAATGGTTTAGGTTAGATTGCCATTACATCATCATACAGAATGTAGAATAATCTCCCGTTTTCTGATTCGTATTTCTTATTACAATGAAAATGTCCTGCAAACCATGTTTTATATTCGATTTTTGATTCGACTGTTGACAGGAATTTTTCCATTGAATTATCAACGGTGCTTTGATCAACACATGTCAAAAACTTTTCGAAAGGCAGATATTCCATTGGAACTGTATGACTTAAAACGATGTCATATTTTGGATCTGTTTTGATTTTTTGAAGAAGTGCTTCTTTTTCATCATCACTCATCTGCTCTTCAGGAAACCATCTAAGTTTTCTACTTAATCTGTACCATTTGTCTACTGAGTATGCACTACCAATTACAAGATACTTTTTCCCTTCAATTTCAAAAGATTCTCCGTTCTTTGCAAACAAGAACTTCTGAAAACTATTCTCGACATAAACGGTTCCACCATTCCATTCTCTTGCATTGTACTTTTCGACTAACCAAGCAGGTGCTTCGTGATTGCCCTGAATTAACAGGAAATACGGGACACACCCAAGAAGTTCCAGACAATCTTGCTTTAATTCCCTTTTCATGATTTTTCCTGTCTCGTCTTGTTTGTATTTGCGAGTAGCTTCCATATTTTCGTTTACACTCGAGTAATAATTTAATCCTGAATCGCCAAGTATAATCACAATGTCACTTTTCTTAATATCCAGTCTAGAAAGTTTTTTCAGAAGTTTATGGAAACTTCCGTGAGTGTCGCCTGTTATGTATACCATAAGATTATTCCTTTCTTTAAAAAAATACTAAAGAAGACTTAAGCAGATGCAAGACTCCTGCGTCTTCTCTAGGCTGGAACTTATTTTCTCCCTCTTATCCAGCATAAGAGGACTCAGTACCAAAGCAGAGGGGTAGCTGATGTCTTTTGTTTACGGTCGGACACAGCTCTTGGCTGTGTACTGCCTTTTTCTATTCCACTGCAAATGGTTTAAAATATTATTCGATCATTTAACGCTAAATAAACAAATAATATTAAAGTCAATAGAAGTGCAATTAGACAAGCAAAAACAACGATATTCCCATAATCCGTTATAAACATTTCCAATTGCTCATTCAATTCTTTTAACATATTATTTCCCACTTGACCCGATACCACCAAGTCGTTCCGATGTTGCTTCATCATTGTCAGCAATCAAAAACGGCATAAAGATACCTTGCATGACTCGCTCACCTTTCTCGATGACTTGTTTTTTGTCCGTATTGTTTTGAAGTACAAAACAGATATTGCCGTCGTTGTCAGGGTTGCTGTAAAAATCTTTGTCGATTACACCTGTGCAGTTTGATAGTGTTAAGCCTCGCTTAATACCAATTGAACTTCGCACATGCAAAATTAAGACTTCACCTTCCTGCATATAGGCTTTAACATCGGTTGAAATAATGCCTGATTTGCCAAATGGTGGTACTACAATTTTTTCTGGCGAATAGAAATCGTACCCTGCACTATATCTACTGCCTCGTGTTGGAAGCTTCACAGCTTCTCCATGTTTTTTGAATTCTTTTCTTACTTCTTGAAATCCTCTGTTCATTATCTTTTCTCCTTCTTTCACTTTGTTTCATCAAAATCTGCATACAAATCAACTTCTGGGAATTTCTGCCGAATTTCCTCGGATTTTCTCCAATCCATATACAAATTGTTTGCTTCTTTCTTACTTCTGCTTAGTTTCTTACTCATATCAAATATGACTACTAAAAAACAAGCACAAGTAAGAATATATATATTCATACTAATCATAATTTACCCCTTTCTTCATTTTTTTCATTCACTTTATATGTATATTATACAGTACTTTACGTTTAAAGTCGTGCCATGAAGATAGTATTTTGTGATGAGTAAAAGCATAATAAAAAAAGACTTGCCTAAATCGACAAGCCCGTTTGCTATATATGATTGTCACCACTCGTTTAGCTATCGAGTAGAAGAACACCTCAGCCAAGAGATGTTCAGAAACGCATGTGCCTTTCACACTTTCTTCCTTGGCGTTTCGCAAGTCCCAGAACCTCGTAAGGTCTGGTGTCGTAAGTAGTCGGTCTGACACAGCTCTTGGCTGTGTACTGCCTTTTTCTATTCCACTGTTTTAACGGTTCAAATCGTACTACGTTTTACAATGGTTTAGAACGGTTCACTGTGATCGAAAGCAGTAAGGCTTGTTCGAATCGTACCAAATTTAATTGTGGTTTTGAACCAATAGTTTAGGACATCGCTTTAATCAATGTGTTTGTGATTTCCTGTACTGATTTATTCTTCGAGGCGTCTACATCCCTTATTGATTTAGCTGATTCCACAGGGTTCTCTTTGGGTTTGACAATAAGTGAAGCAGCTCCGCCCATGTTTGTTGACACTTCTTTTGATGTTTCATGTGTTTTTGAGCCTTCTTCATTGCCTGTTAATTTTTTTACGGAATCTGAATCTCCAGTTAAAGCATCTACAGCTGTTTTGACTGTTTCCTGCTTTTTCTCTTCTTTTTGTTTAGCTTCTTCAGCTTTTTTAGCTTCTTCAGCTAATGTGTTTGGGTCCGTATTTGGATTTGCAAATTCAAATTGTCCGAATGATGCTCTCAGTTCTTCATATGTATAATGCTTTTCATGCCAGTCTGAGCACCCTGTTGCCCAGTCATTCGTAATCTGGTCTAGATTTCCTTCTTGAACTGTAATTCCATTTCCATCTTCATCAACTCCGACAACAACCCATACATGATTGTGCCAGTAGTCACTGGAGCCTATAGCTCCCAAAACTGCTCTATCAGAACGATAGAACTTGTCACCGTGCTTAGCTAACAGCTGATCAACACACATATATCCATCCCCTGTAAATTCAGGTTGATATCCATACATTTCATAAAAACGACCAGAAGCGAACCAAGTACATTGACCAAATAACGCTTTCTGACCGTAATGTGAATTTTTATATGCTTCCTCATTTGAGAAATCTGGATATTGATTAACCGTCAGCTGGTTCGATCCATCTTTTGAAATCGTATCGATGTTATAACCAACAGCTTCATTTTGTTCGGCTCCCGCATAATGAATGTTTGCAGCGACTCCAGAAATCGTCAGAGTTAAAGCCAGCATTCCTACAGGAACAATTTTTAATGGTTTTTTGAGTATTTTTTTCACGTATTTCTCCTTTCTACACATATACACTAAGCCAAAATCAGAGTAAACGAAGGTACAGGAAACAGCCATTTTTTGACCATTTCCTATACGCTTCTATAATTACGCCTGATAATATTTTTTGTAGCTGTCCTGTGTCATCATACCTTCAATTTGTTTAGCTGTTTCAATCGCAACACCAACGACGATAATCATTCCTGTTCCACCAAGAGAGATACTTGATGGCATTTTTGTCCAAATCAAAGGCAGAACATGAGGCAGTAAAGCAATCAGCATCAAAGCGACAGAACCTAGTACTGTAATACGAGACAAGACCTTGTCAATGTATTTTTCTGTTTCTGTTCCTGGTCTGACGCTAGGAATATACGCCCCAGATTTACCTAAATCTTTAGAGAGCCTTTCAGGATTGATTTGAAGTTTGACATAAAAGAAAGTAAACAACAAAATCAATACAGCATAGATAGCAAGTGAATACCACGTTTTCATTCCAAGCCAGTTAGAAACCTTAGACAACTTTTCAGACCCCATAAAGAAAGTCATAATCTGCAAAGGTGCTAACATAATACTTGATGCGAAGATAACAGGCATAACGCTCGCTGAATTTACCTTCAAAGGAAGGTAGTTTGCTGTTTTTAAATGGGATAAAGCTACAGAGCTTGATGTGTACTGAATAGGAATTTTTCTTTCCGCTGTATTAATAAGCGTTACAAGAACAATAATTAATAAATACGCTACAATATATCCAACAAAAATCCACATACCATTATCTACGGTTGCTGATTTTCCACATAAACTTTGGAATGAACCGATAACCTGTTGAGGAAGTCTTCCGACGATTCCAGCCGCAATCAGCATAGAAAGCCCGTTTCCAATACCTTTCATAGACATCTGGTCGCCTAGCCAAATCAAAATAAAGCTTCCGGCTGTGAATACAAGAGCAATATAAGCCATTTGAGAAGCAGAATCAGCTCCTGAAATCAGTCCAGTATAATTCTTGTTCATCATGTAAATCAACGATAAAGACTGAACAAAAGCAAATACAACCGCCATATAACGAGTAATCTGGTCCATCTTTTTACGACCTACATTTCCTTGTTTTGTCAGTTCTGTGAAATACGGGATAACATCCATACCAAGCATCTGAACAATAATAGATGCTGTGATATAAGGTGTTACTCCTAGTGAGAAGATAGAGAAGCTTTCAAGTCCTCCACCGCCAATTAAGCTAATCAGTGATAGCCATGAACTATCCTGCAAAGCCCCTGTTAAATCTGAGACTTTAACATTTGGAACTGTTACAGACAGTCCAATTTTATAGATAAGCAATACGACAAGAGTGAACAGAACACGTTTGGCAATATCCTTGTTCCACAGTCCTTTCGCCTTGTCTTTAAACGATAATGTAGTACTACTAGCCATTTTACGCCTCCTTAACCGCTGGTTCTTCGACTTTTGTAATACGCAAGTATAACAAACGCTGAGTTACTTCATAATTGATTTTTGCATTCATGTCCTCGAATAATGCAAAGCCTTCTTCAACATATTGTTGCAAAGGGTTGTTTTGAGCGTATGAACGCAAATGGATTCCATTACGAAGCTTATCCATGATGTCGATATGATTCATCCAGTTACGGTCAATTGTCTTTAAAACAAGTGTTTTTTCGAAATCCATGAATGAATTGTATACAGGCTTAATCATTTTTTGATAATTGTTCCATAGTTTTGTTTTCACATAGAATTCGATTTCTTTTTGTTTTAGAGGAAGGATTTCCTGTTCCATAAACTGAGCATCTTCTGCCATACCAAGTTCATTTAAAGATGTACACAGAGCATCTGCGGAGATTTTTCCGTTTTTGCTTTTTGCTTTGTTTTCTTCAATGATTTGTTCTACGGTTTTATCGAACATCATATGTACAAGTTCATGTGAATCTGCGTTCTCTAAAATGCCGTCACGTTCCTTATAAACGATTTCACGTTGTCTTCTCAAAACATCATCATAGTCAAGTACATTTTTACGAGAGTCGAAATTATAGCCTTCTGCTCTCTTTTGTGCACTTGTCATAGCTTTTGAGAAAGTCCTTGATTGGATTGGAGCATCGTCATCATCTAAAATTTTCAGCAGCATTTTTTGGACAGCTCCACCGCCAAAACGTTGAACCAAATCATCTTCCATAGACACAAAGAATTGAGAACGGCCAGGATCTCCCTGACGTCCAGAGCGCCCACGAAGCTGATTGTCGATACGTCGAGACTCATGTCTTTCAGAACCTAAAACCACTAATCCGCCTAAATCTCTTGATTGTTTTGTAAGCTTGATATCTGTACCACGTCCAGCCATATTTGTTGCAATTGTTACTGAATAAGGTTGTCCAGCTTTTGCAATAATTTCAGCTTCTCGAGCATGGTTTTTTGCATTCAACACTTCGTGAGGAACACCTGCAGCTTCAAGCATTTCATGAAGAAGCTCAGATGTTTCGACAGCAATTGTACCAATCAACACTGGTTGCCCGGTTTTGTATAAACGTTTTGCTTCATTCACAATAGCTTCGTATTTTGATGCTTTATGAATAAAAATCAAATCTGCCTGATCATCACGAATAACAGGTCTATGGGTAGGAACAACAACAACTTTCATGTTGTAAGTTGAAAGAAATTCTTCTTCCTCAGTTTTTGCTGTACCAGTCATGCCTGCAAGTTTATCGTATAATCTAAAGAAGTTTTGATAAGTAATCGTAGCCAAAGTTGATGTTTCAGCTTCAATCTCAACGCCTTCCTTTGCTTGGATAGCCTGTTGCAACCCGTCACTGTATGCACGCCCCGGCATTGTACGACCTGTAAACTGGTCCACAAGGACAATCATGCCTTCGCTGTTTACTACGTATTCCACACCTTTACTCATTGTGAAATTAGCTTTGATAGCCTGATTGATGTGGTGTACAAGTTGAGTATGTTCCGGGTCATAAAGGTTTTGGATATGGAATCCAACTTCTGCTTTATGAATACCAGACTCGGTCAACATGATTTGTTTTGTTTTCTGGTCAACATCAAAATCGCCAGAAACAATCTTATTTTCATTTTCCACCTTATCAAACTCATATTTTGGTTCTTCCAAAAGTTTAGCAAACTTGTCGCACTCTTCATAAATTTGAGCTGTAACGCGATTTCCACCGCTAATAATCAACGGCGTACGACTCTCGTCAATCAAAATAGAATCGGCTTCATCAATGAAGGCAACATGTAAGCCACGCAATACACGCTCTTTCACATTCGTTACCATGTTGTCACGTAAATAATCAAAACCAAGTTCGGCATTTGTTGTATACGTAATATCACACGCAAAAGCCTCTTGTTTTTCTCTGGTTGTCATTTCACGTTTATTTACACCTGTCGACATTCCTAAAAAACGATAGATTTCGCCCATTTGAGAGGCATCACGTTCAGATAAATATTCGTTAACTGTAACAACATGAACGCCCTTACCCGATAAAGCTTCCAAATAAGTAGGCATGGTTGCGACCAAAGTCTTACCTTCACCAGTCTTAAGTTCAGCAATATTGCCTTCAAACATCGCAATACCACCCATGATTTGTTCTCTGTAAGCATTCAAGCCCAAAACACGTTTTCCAGCTTCACGAGTAACAGCAAACGCTTCATTTAATATATCATCCAAAGTTTCTCCGTTTTCTAAACGGTTTCTGAATTCGTTTGTTTTCGCTCTTAAATCATCATCCGACAAAGCATCCATTTCAGGTTCTAAAGCCATGATTTTATCTGCTCGTTTCCCCAATCGGTTGACTTCTCTTGCTTCATCTGTGAATTTATCTAAAATACTCATATAAAAACCTCCTGAATACCATTTTTACATATTTTTTACTACATTTATTATACATTACTTAGCCTAGTAATTCTTTCTGTTACTTTAGTACTTTCACACGAAAAAAGGAGAGCATCTATTTTGACGCTCTCGATTTCGCCTTTAGAATAAGTTTTTCAAAAGCTGACCAACTGCTGTTTCACATAGCAGAAAATAGCCACTCATCAAAACAACAAAACCAATAACGATTCCGCTTTGTTTTGACAAGGTTTTTACGTTTGGCCATTGCACCAAAGAGAGTTCTTTACAGATTCCTTTTGGTGAGTATTTCAAATCTTTTTGTGTTTTCTTTTTACTCATTTTATTTACCCTCCATAGCTTCTGTCCATTGCCTGCTTGAACAGCTTTTTCATCATTTCAATGTCATCAAAAGCTTCACCTAAATGCTGTAAAGCTTTTTGCTCGAGTTCAGGCACCTCTCTCATTTTTATATGTAATTCTCGAGCTAAATCACGAATAGATAATCTTGAATCTTCAGCTATAAGATATTGGTTTATAAGCACTTTCTTTTCAATATCAGGAAGTTTGCCTAATGCTTTATGAATCTCATTATGAATCGTTTTTTTATCAAGCTCTTCGTCTGGATTATGACCGGATTTATCTTCAAAGAAATCTCCAAGCATAGTTTTGCCTTTTGTTCCGTTTGAATTTTCACCCTTTACAGGAGTATCCAAAGAGGTCGCTTTTTTGTCATACTGTTTGAATTCAAGGATTTTTTCTACAGTATAAGTCTTTTTAGTTTGACCAACTTTATTCTTTTCATATTCATTCATCATATCGACTACTTCCGCATCCGTTGGGTCCCGGAAATAATTTAGCCGAAACTGGTTTTCCAGCTTTTTCATAGTTTGAATACTTTCATAGATATGTGTAGGGAGTCTATATCCAGACTGTGTTGCACAGATTCCTCGATTGATTCCCTGCTTAATCCATCTGGCTGCATAAGTAGAGAATCGGCATCCTTCCATAGGTTCCCATCTTTCAGCTGCTTTCCATAGTCCAATATTTCCATCCTGATAAATATCTTCTAGCGGGACTCCATAAGCTCTGCTATGTTCAGTAAATTTAGAAGCAATCTTAACAACAAGTCTCAAATTACACTGGACGAGCATTTTAACAGCTTCCAAATCTCCATTATGAGCTCTATGTCCCAATTCTGTTTCCTGCTCTCGAGTAAGAAGTTTATACTGCCCGATATCTTCAAGCCAAAGCTGACGGCTTGCGAAAGTATTGTGTTTCATTTTATACTTTCGACTTTCCTCAGACTTATTAACACGACCTTCGTTATCCGCAAAATCAACGTCGTTTTCTGCACACCAGTCAAAGAATTCCTCTCGGTCCTCATCTGATGCGTGAACAGAATCAAGGATCGCTTTAATAAATCCAAGTCCTTCTGGTCTAAATCTTCCTTCTCCTTCCAGCAGGTACTGCTTAAGGTCTTCTACACATTTAAAGGATGTGCATCCTGTACCAACATTTACGGTGTTATCCACTAATATGCCCTCCTATAGTTATATAACTATAATGTGCAGTACTTAGCGTTTAACAGGACAAAACACGCCAATCACACACGTTCAACAAAACAAAAGAAGAGACAATAGTCTATCTCTTCGCAGAAGATGTATCATGAATCGTATGTGTTGAAAAATTGACATACCTAATAATAATTAAAACAATCAGCTACAGCATCTGCATGCCAATTGTCAGTCCGAAAAATAAAACCATCATTACCCCCGTCATTCTGGACAATACTTTTTCTGGACCTCGCTCTTTTGTAGTCTTGAACAGATTTAAATCGCCACTTCCTGTAAAAGCCGCTGATAAACCATCTGATTTACCGCTTTGCAGTAACACAAGAATAACGATAAAACCTGATATAACCATCAATAAAACATTTAATATATCACGCATTACGTTTCCCTCCTGTACCTTGGTTCGATTTTAGCCGTTTTCCCTTTACGCCCAAGCTCTCGTTGCTTGTCTAATTCACTGATTGGTCGATGAGCCAGAACATATATCGTTGAGACTTCTTCCAGTTTTGTAAGAACATACAATGCATCGCGTTGAATGTCATACTGAAGCTGAAAAGGAGCCCATATAGAAAATCTAGAAAAATCGTGTTCAGGCTCAATATAGAATAAAGCTTCTGAGCTTGATTTTGATGGGTTTTGAACTGTATTCATATGACGATATCGTGTAGAACATTTATCATCAATCAGTGCTTTACCCCAGAAAGGATGCATTTCTTTTAAACGACCTGCTCCATTTCCAGTATCCACGAAATTTCGAATGCCAATCCAAGTGTCTTCATTTAAGAAACTGTTGATATGACGTACAGCTTCACATCGATTCTCCGTTAATAAAAGAATCTGATTAGACCCTATACAAGATGCTTTTTGTACCTCATTACGCATACCTTATCACCTCTTAGTTGTAATAATCGTTTGTTTCGGCATCATGAATTGTATAAGCAAAATCAGGATATTCTGCTTTGATTTTTTCAAGGATTTGTTCCATTTTCGTATCCACTGACTCCTCATCTGTGTCATCGCCCATGTTGATATACAACGATGTATAGAAATGACGTTCATGTTTTGGAGTTGGAGTGTAAGCCCCTTGAGGAGCTCCTACAGCCGATGTAAATCCAGGCAATTCTCCAAAATCATCTGAATAATCAAATTTACTTTGAACATCTTCTTCAAATCTTTCAGGAAAGAAATCCGGCAATTCTTCAAAGCCGTTTACGTCAACATAGAATGCTTTAGCTCCGTCTTTATCCGTACAGATTCCAATCACATCTCCAATTGAAAGATTGCCACCTGAATATCCTTCAGGCAACGTTTCTTTATTCAACAGGTCACAATAGTATTCAAGAACTGGAACAACAGTTCCTCTGTCAATTTCTGTGATGTCTTCCGGATCGGCAAATTTAGTCCAGACCTCGTCATAGTTCTCGAATTCCACCTTTTTCCCAAAGGCATTCAATTCATCAAGACTTTTATCGTGAAGATATTTTGTTTCTTTGATGTTTTTAAGCTGGTATATAAAAATCATTGGTTGCATAACGGTTGTACCCCTTTCTTAGTTGCACTTATTTTGTGAGCAGGTTTGGACAGCTTTTGTCATGGATGCGTTTTGGCACCCAGAAACAGCTATCATGCCAAAAGTAAGTATTAAACTCAACATTAATTTTCTCAACATTTTGACACCTCTTGCTTTCGTACCCTTATTTTATACCATACTTAGCTACTTTTCAATTATACCATATAGTGGTTTTTCGTGTTACATGGTTTCACGTCACTTTATCCAAAGATCAGATTCGAACGTTTTGTATAATAGCTGTGCATGGCATCACATGTTATTTCATGATTTAGGCTGGTGGTTTTCCAAGGATCTTCATTACGAGTTTTTCTTGATAATTCAAGTGGGCTTATTATATTTGAATACGAATCAACAACACTTCTAATTATCTTTTGAGTCATGTAATCAATTTCTGTTGGTTGTGCGTAACTCATCCTTAACGTTTTATCGTTAAGCTTTATAGTTTTGTGTGCTTCTTGATTTGGAATATCATCTCTGCCATACTCCGCATAATAGCGATATGCTTCAGGCACAGCTGGTCCGAATTTCCAAGCAATGATTTTCGAGTCAAAACACATGTGATTGGCTTTAACCAACACAGCAGCCTGTACATAATACAACAGCTTTTGTAATTTTAAGTTATTGATTGGACGGTTGATTTGGTTTGAGTAATTAATGATATATGACGCTACGTCAATTACATTATATTCATGCATAATATCTTCACCACCTTTCTTTTACTTTACAATCATAATGGTGCCATTTGCAAACGGTCCTTTTAGTGTTTTTCGCATCTCCTAAGATTTGAGCACAAAAAAAGAGCAGAACGTTTGTTCCACTCGTTTGCGTATAGCTTTTTTCGACTTGTATCCTTATTTTCCACCACGACTTGAATGATATGCCGAGTTGTTGGGATTACACTGGTTCGCATGATTATTACTGTTCGCTGTATATGCATAATTGTTTGGATTCCCTTGATTGCTATGGTCGTTATTTTGTGCAGTCGTATGCGTACTTGTGTTATATCCGCCTTTACTCATATTTACTCCTCCTTTCAATTATACATTAAAATTACTTTGTTAATCTTTATCAGACTCATTGCTGTTAAAGCTTTTTCGTTTAGCTTTTTTTGTATCTTTTTTAGCAGATGATTTTTCATTGTCATCACTCTTCTCGCCTCGGATGCTATCGCCTAAAGCTTTTGAGATATCTTTAGTGTCTGCATTGTTTTTCGTTTCTGAATCTGATTTAGAGTTATCCTTGAATTTTCCTGTTTGAACATACTCATAAAGATCCATGTAAAAATTCTCGATATTTGCCATAGCTTTGAACGATTTCATTTCCTTAACAGAAGAATCTCCTGACGCCATTTTTTTATCAAACTCTTCAGACTCATCCGTCATAGTATCCACAAAAGTCTGTAGCAGAGCAATATAAGACATGTAATCATCCGTATGAGTATACACAGAATCTACATCCGCTGAGAGTCTGGAAGAAGCCAGACGATATAAATTCACAACGTAATTCGTGATAACAGCGTTTCTTTTTTGTGTTTTTTCTTCAGCTGACATATCCGAATCTTTATCAAGAGCCGATAATTCTGTTGCCTCTTGATTGTTCAAAGAGATAAAAGCATCTAAATCATTATACACATTGATAGTTTCTAAATTTTCTGCATCTTCATCTGGTTTATATGTATAAGCCGATTCCGTTTTTTCTCCGCTTGTTTTTACATTTCCCTGTGTCATCTTTGTGCACCCTGTCATAAAGAACAAAGCTCCTGACAACAACAGTAAAGTTCCTTTTTTTGCTAATTCCTGCATTGCTTAATACATCCTTTCCTGTATAACATGGCTACTTGATGCCGTCTGTTATACTACTATATTGTTTGTTTTCTTGTTCATTGCTTGTTGCTTCCTGTGATGATTCCCCATTTACCATTGAAGCTGCTTTATCATTGATTTTTGTAAAGATATCCGATGTCGATACAAATTTACCACCAGAATATTCATCACCATCATAATAGGACTGTGTAATACTCTTTCCCAGTATTGATGTTAATTCAGTCTTATTCTTATTTGCGTAAGGGTTTTTGATTGTATTTCCATCATCATCCTCGGTAGTAAGCAGTGATTTGTAATTATCAACAAGTTCTTCATATTTTGCTGAAGCATCTGAGAATGACGTCAAAGTCTCTCTATTTGCTGTGTTCTTTTTTGCTGTCTTTTTGTTTTTACTACTTGTTGTCGATTTGATGTCGACCCCAGCAGCCGAAAGATTCTTTTTTACGTTTTTCTTCAACTTAGAATAAGTAGAACTCAACTCGGCATCGTTAATTGAAATATCCGATTTCTGGATAGCGTATAATTTATCATCATATTGAGTCTGATCATTCGAATCTCTAAGGTTCTCCAGATAATCTAGATAAAATCCTCCAGTATTTGCTGTGTTTACTTTTCCGTATTTATCTGACATCTTCGTATATACAGAAGACAAATCATCAAATTGCTTCATCGTATCGGAGAATGTGTCATTCATATTTTCCTGCGTTAATCCACTGTTTTTCTTGATGTTATTCATCTTTTCTTCGATAGCAGCAACGGCAGCACTGCCATCATCCGTTTCTGAAGCGTATACAGGAAAGCAGTTTACTGTTCCTGTGCCAAGCAATAATGTTGCAGTCAGCATAAGAGTCTGCATTGTTGATTTTTTTCGTTTCATATTCATTCCTCCTGTACATATACAATTAGCCCTAGGGGCTCGCCTCTAGCCCCTCTATCTATTGCTCAAAAAAAAGAGAAGGGCCCCTCTCTTAAAAGAATTGGTAGGTTTCATCATTTACAAAAAGACACGTCATTTAGACGTGCCTTACTCAGATGTAATTTCAATATTGTTTGTCAGAATAAATTCAGACAAGGCTGCAAACAAAATTCAAAATTTCAAATAAAATTACACCAGCAAATACATAAAATACAGTTTCTTTCATATTTTTTCCTCCTATATCTGAGGTCGCACACAACAGAAAAAGGCGAAAAAGATATGGTCGGTATCTTCTTCACCTTAAAGTGTGCGGACTCTCAGTGATGTCGATACCTATTATTATGGTATCAACGTGTGCTTAGACAACACAAGTTGAAACATTTTTATGAACGGAGCATGGCTCAGTATAGTATGGAAGTCCTATACCCACTCATTTTTAAGTGACGTTCTATTGTTTCTGACCTATTATGATCCTTGTTGTCTTGGAATCAGTTTAAGCTACGTTAAACTGCAAGACGCAATATCTAAGCAATTACAACTAGCCTTGCCACTTTTGAAAAGTAGTCAAACATCATCATCCTGAAGCCTATCGGTTTCGTTTTGTTCACACGGGCAAAAATCACTAAACAAACGAGAGGAAATTCTCAGTTAACTAATGTATAGTATAGTTGTATCAAGAGTAAATAACCCAAGGAGGAACAAAAAAATGTTTGGAAAAAAAAGATACCAAGAAACAGAATATGATGAAGCTTTTGAAGCTGTAGCGCCTCAGGAAGAAGAAGTGCATGAAGAAATGCCTATGCAACAACCGGAACAGCCAATTATGCAGGCTCCAGTTGAACCACAACCAGTGGAACCTACATTATGGGACAGCATTATCACTAAGATTCATTCAACTTACGCAAAATTGAAAGATGCATCATTACAATGTGAAGACTTGTTAGATGACCCAGCTAAAGCTAATTTAGGTGATTATATGCCAATCAATCAAAATGTACTGTCTTACGTTGGTTACATTCGCGGCTTGTTAGAAATCTTAAACGAATCTAACTATGTCACTGGAAACATTGAAGAAATGTCTTCAGATCAAAAAGTAATTGCACGTTTCACTTCTGAATTTGAATCACTTGTTGATTTATTAGCTCAGAATGACAAACACGTTCAAAATGCATTCAAATCAACAGCAAAAGGAGCAGATGTAACAACAACTGTATCTGGAAAAGTTGCTTTAGAACGTTTGAACGAATTAGGATATCAACCTTTACACCGTGATATTGCTTCTCGTATCGGATATATGGATGCATTGTTAGAAATCTTAACAGATTCTTTAACGACTGTCCCTAACTTTGCCGAAGACTTCAACCATTAATCAGATTGCTTAAAGGGGTGTTGTTATGGGTAAACGAGTTGCTTTCCCTGATTCCCCTAATAAATTCGTTCGTACGGGAGACGACCCTGTATTATACACACTTCGAGAGAAACGTGTGCAGGCAAATCTCTCTCAATCTGATGTAGCTGATGTTTTAGGAGTCACTAAACAATGCTATTCTCAAATGGAACGAGGGATTCAGGCATTATCCTACAAATGTGCAAGAACTTTAGCAAGAATGCTGAACACAACTACGGAAGACCTTTTTGAAGAGGACTACCGAAGCCAGACACATTATGGGGCATAAAACCAATTGCGGTATATGTTTGCGGACATATGCTTAAAAGAGTCGAAGAAGAAATCCGGCTCTTTTTTTCATTCCATATGATATAAAAAAAGAGCTTTTCGCTCTTTTCTTTACCCGATAACTTCCAACGCCTCCTGCGTACGTCGAATCATCAACTCTACAAAAGCTGAATTATCACCTTCAAAGAAGTCGTATACATAAGCCACCTGATATGTATACACAGAATCTCCAGTTAAATCCAGAAGAAGATGCTTCAAAGTTTCTTTACTGAATTTTTCTGAATGGTCTTTCAAATCATACCATCCGGCCATTTCAGCTGAAGTCTGAAGCAAATCGAAATAATCATTGCTGTCATAGTTATGCAACTTTGCATTTTCTAAAACATGTTCCAAAAAACATTTTCTCAAATCAAATTCTACCATAATACCTATCTTCCTCCTTCTACCTTATCTGCTCACCATTTACCAGTATAACATACAATTTTTAGCAGTGCGTCGGTTCACCCCGTCACTAATAAGTATTGTACAATGTATGCATGGAATAATCCACATGTTACCTTAGTGGTTTTAATATAACACGTTTTTTTACCAACTCAAGTATTGCTAAAGCAACAAAACTATGCTTGACCTTTAATTAAAGCTTTAAAAAAATAAAAAAAATAAAGAGCATGATTCACTCATACTCTAATCTTTTCCACATGATGTTTTTCTAAGTAATTTTGATACTGTTTTGATTCAATAAGATCCGGTAAATAAATATATTTCAATCTCTTTGAGAACAATAGTACAGGAATGTACCCTTGTTTAATCCAGTACATAACCTTTTGCTTCAGGTCTTCTGCATCAAGGTTTGGATGCTTTACCTCAACCCAGTATTCGAAGTGATTCATTGGACATAAATCCCCAATAAAATCCTTGTCTTCACACTGATGCTTTACCATCAATGAAAAGTCGATATGTTCGCATGAAGCCTTGTCTTCTTTTCTTTGATATTGGTAAACCTCTGACAGCCATGACATCAATTCTGATTTTCTTCTATATAAAGCTCCATCGCTTCTATTTAGATACAGTTTGCTGTGTTCGTTCAGAGATGTCCATAATGTATTCTGGAAATAAGCTTTTGGATTTTTCCAAGGAGCATTATCTGAAAGAAATACCAAGTCTAAGAATGATTTTTCGTTTAAATATTCATTCATCACAGCTTCTTTTTGTTCCTTTGTAGCCTGCTTAGGAAATTGAATCACTTCTCGATTCATTACCTTTGAGACAAAACTGTAGTCTCGACTTTTTTCTACTCGATCAATAAGATAGTCTTGAAAATCCTGTTTAGAAACACGGATACATCTTGACGTAATATCGAAATAAGAAAGTTTTCCAACTTCAATGGCATGTGTTACTGATTTTCTAGATACTGTTGCTGTGACTTTAAATTCAGCTGGAAGTTCATCTCTTAAACGCAATCCATCTTTAGGAAGATAGCGTTCTTCACAGTCTTTATAATTAGGGTTGATTGGACGATATGTCGCATGAAGAAGTTCTTTCAGTTTCTTTGTCTGAAACACCTTTTTGTCATCCACATACTCTACATCTCCAAGATATTTATAAATAGCATTGTCTTCATTATAATCTTTCTGCATAAAGAAATACTGAACATTGATACCAAGGTATGAAGCTACTTGCTCAATTGTTGCCCATTCTTTATTGAAATTAACGGGTTCTAAAGCTTTTTTTGCTGTGTTTTTACGCCCGTATCGGTTTGCGTATACAATTTTACGTCTTAACAGTTCTGCAATAGGATAATCGCCGACATGAACAAAAACTGTCTGTTCATTTGGGTCGTCTTTTTTAAGGGTGTATATACGATTATGGCGTAAGCTTAACTTTTGTTTTGCAGTGTTTAGCAAAACCTCTAAATCATCCACATCAAACCCACCAAATGTGATATTTGGAAGATATTCCAATTGCTTTAATGTCAAATGACTTGCCAAAAAACTCGCTTCTTCTTTTTCCAGAGTGGATTTCTTTAGATTCTGGAAATAAAGAGGATGTATATTTTTCAACGCTTTTGCGTTACGACTTTTGATAATATCTAAAATCATACGCACTGTGTATTGTTTTCCATCAAACTGATTATCAATTTCTGTTGTCCAGATTGCAAGATTCGTGTTACTTAAAGATGATACAAACTGAGCATCTTCGCCTTGAATAACACGCAACCATGTCTGAGCGTCTTTGAACCGGTCGAAGTAATGCACTGTATATGTATTTATTACTTTCTGTTCGTGTGTCATGATACTTACCTGCCTTTCCCCTCTGCACGCACCAACAAACCGTTAGTAGGATTCGATGATATGCCTACGTTATACAATATATCACATTTATACCCTTTTCTCTAGTAATATCGTATCATATACGTGTTAAATTCTCATATGATTTATATGGTGTTTTTCACACAAACAAAAAGACCCGCATAGAGTGCGAGTCTTAGCTGTATTATTTGTTGAATTACATAAGTGATACTTTAACATCGACCACTTTAGTAACATCTGAGAAAATAAACAGTTTACGTCTTTCTCCTGTGTTCATATATGGAATCTGTCCTCGACAAATACCATCCTGAACCAGTATTTTGATTTCCATTTTCGACAACGACGGATAACGGTCTTGTAATCGGTCCAGCAGTGCGTCAAAACGATATACATCTTTAATCTTACTAACATCCGTTTGTTTACCTGCAACAAATTTTCCGTTTTTTTCATATCCGTACATACGAGATACAAATTCGTTTGCGTCATCTTTTCTAAAATACAGATGTGAACTGCCACGGTATGTGTACAGAGTCATTTCTGCTCTGGCTCTTTGAACCATAGGAACACTTCTGAAATTTCTCAAATCATCAATGTTCTTTGTCGAGAATGCCAGTCGTGTATACAGTTCTTTTTCCTCGATGTAATTTGAAAGGATTTTTTCCTGATCTTCCTTTGAAATGTTCAACGGGAACTGAATTACAGCATGTGTATAAGACTTTTTGTCTTTTCGATTACGCAGGAACTCTTTGAAATCCTGACGTGAGAATCGAATGATACGGTCTGAAAGTTTGAATCCTCTTAATTTTCCAACACGGAACGCATGTGCCACATTGACATAGGTCAAAGAGCCTTCCGAACAGTTTTCTTTTGCAAGAACTCGCCAATCATACACTCCATCCATCATCCGAATTGTTTCTTCTCTTACTGTTCTATCACTGCAACAGGCTTTTAACAATTCAATGAAAGAACGTGTTGTAACCTCGTGCTCAAGATTTTTTGCATTTGTTGTCTGTTTCTTTGCGGATTTCAGATGTTTTGCAAACATAGAGTCTTTGTCTTCGAAATAGGCGATTCGCACATACTGAAGATTAGCTCCTAAGAACTGAGCAATCTCACGTAAAGTGATAGTTTCCTTGTTAAAAATTTCTTTTTGGCTCTCGTCTCTTTGTTTAAAGCGGTCGTTACGCACGACATATTTAAACTGGATCATAGCCACTGCATTCATTTGATAATCTTTCACCAGATAGAATTCATATTTTTCGTTTTCTTTCTGGTTTGGCTCATGCACCAGATACACAGTCTTGTGATATACTGTGTCATCAACATTTTTCAGTCTATCCGCAAGCTGCTTGATAGAATTTGGCTCAAGAATTTTAAAGGTTGTTAAAGGAATGTATTCAAGCTGTTTGTCGGTAATGTTTTCAACAAAGAACTTTTCCTGTTCCTCATTCATCTTGATATTCATGGATTTAAAATATAACGGACAAATGCTTTGGAATGTTTTCACGTCGTTGTTATCTATGATTTTTTCAATCTCTTGTCTTGAGTATTCTGTATCCTCAAACTCAGAGAATTGTGAAGCGATTAATTTAGTACAAAATTTTGACATACTCACAAGAAGTCGCTGTCCTTCTGACACTGTTTTTCTTGCTTCTTCATAGGATGAAAACTCGGCAACTGTTATATCGTACAAATTAGATGTGCTCATAAAAGCGTTTCCCTCCTTATGTCTACAATTAGCCATATTTAGCATTGCAAATTATTTAGTGTTCTTTCTGAGAAAGAACCAAAGCAGCATTCTCAGATTTACCTGTCAGCTTTTAACGAAGTGAGCTCATGTTTGTTCTTTGTATCTTGATTGCCATATGGCAGATTGAGGTTCTATGGACGAGCCCCTAGAAGGCTAGTTGTATCTAAAGAGGTGAAATGATTATGCTAAAACGTCTGCCATATGTAAGCATGTCTTTGCTTTTACTACTGGTCTTATCGTCTTGTACGCCTTTTTCAAATAAAGAAGAAATATCGAATCCTTGGACATCGTATCCGTCAACATTGAGTGCCTTTAAACACACTCGATTCTATTTGATGAACGCTCCTAAACAATATAAAGATGTTCCTTTGGATAGTGTTATGGATATGAATGACGGAGAACTTTCCGAAGTAAGCTATGGCGATCATTATGTTTTTCGCAAAGGATTAAAGAAAAGTCATATTTCAGGTGATTACAACGATTATCCTATAACTGTGCACAGACGAGTTCACGGTCGTCAGGTAACGTACAAAGGTGATAAAGAACACGAAAATCTATATCAGTTATTTGAATGGAATGAAGGATTAAAGTATTCTTGTTCTGTATATACCAGAAGCGGATTAACTATCGAAGAATGGGAAGATTTGCTTTATATTTTTAGTTAAGGCTTATTGTATAGGTACAAGACAGGAGGTACCTTTTATGAAAACAAGAATCTATGTACAACACAATGGGAATGACGTACTGGTTAAAGACCTTGAAAACGCAGTAAAAGAAACATACAAAGCTCATGGTTTCAAAGCTAGTAAAATCAAAGCATTGGATATCTACTATGTTCCTGATAAACCTGCAACATACGCAGCAATTACAGATGAAGATGGTAAGGTAACAGAATTAGTTGTCGAGCCAAAAGCTGAAGAAGACACAGAAGTCGATACTGACAACGAATCTGAAAAAGAATCAAAATAAAAGACTCTTTCGTCAAATTGGCGAAGAGCCTTTTTTTTGCTTATTTTTTTGAATGTAGACGTTCTTCTCTACGACTTGTTGTGAACCTCGCCATCTAAATCGAAGATTATAGGTGGTGCTTCGTTTTTACCTCAGAGTAAAAGATTACTCCTGTTCCCTTTAGAGGAGTGTAAATTTCTCCTCCACAGATGCAGTCAGGACTCAGAATTAAGCGGCACTAGGCACATTTAACTCCGCATGAAGGCTAATGAGTGTGGACAGAGTACATAAGGTCCGTTTTGCTATATCCGGAGCTTTTGCCGTATACAGCTGCCTTTCCGTTTCCGAAAAGGACTTAAAAAGTTCTTTTATAAAATATCTGGCCCCTATATTATAGGACGCAGATAAATCACAATTATAAATTTTACCATTACTAAAGCGGCAGATGCTGTAGGTATTAAATCCTGCATTGCTGCCTCTTTTTACTTCGCCTGAACCGTCATATGCAAGTTTAGAGGTGTTCCATGCGCAGACTGTTCTGATACGCATCTTTTTCTTATGAGCAAGTTCAGTGACACGTTTTAAGACATCTTTTTTACGCCACAGATGTAGACGCTGTTTCTTTGAGCCCCTCTTTTTGCCGTTTATATCAAGATGTTCTAATACAATGACTTTGGCATTAAAAGAAGCTGCAAACGCAACGATCTCAGAAGCAGTATGGATACTGATCTGTTCATTATAATAATTCACAAATCGCCACAGCTTTCGGTGTGAGTAATTTCCATTCCTTGACTGTGAACGCTTTATCTGTCCAAGAATGCGGTACATACGGTCTTTTTCTACCGGAGCGTTGATAAACTTACGTCCGATGACAGTTCCGTCTGGCCTCATAATGGAGCAGGCAGCATCCGTATTGATGCCAAGGTCCACAGCGCAGATAATATTTGCATGTTTTGTGCCCGATTCTTCGGTTACGGAATAAACAGGAATATTTACTGTTTCTTCGTATGTGAAACGGACATAGTAATGGTGATAACGCTTTTCAAGTACTGGAGCAGATAACTTCAAATTTCCGGCATGCGCCTTGATATATTTCATATCTGACGTATTCAGACTGAAATTAATCCACACCCAGTCGTTATTTACGTAAAGTTTAATACTACACTTGTTGTTGCTAAGATTTTTGAACTCATCCCGGTTAAACAGACATGGCATAGCAAGCTGATTGCAATTTAATTTTGGAGGTTTGCCGTTTGATCCCTTTTCTTCCCAGAGGGCATAAAGTTCCTTATAGGATTTTACAATAGCAATTGTTCTGTCGATGGCAGCACGTCGCATTGCATTTGGCATCTTGTAGAATTTCCTGTCAAACGATGGGTAGGAAGCAACATGCTTTACTTTTCTACCACCAGAGTGAATCAGATGGTCAATATTCAGCTGTGCCTCATTCGGACTAAATCCTTTAATGCAGTCGTCATAATGTTCCAGACATGGAATAATCAGAAACTTAACAGCATTGCGGAAGATCTTTACCGTAGGTGTGAAGATACGCCAGCTGTTTCCGTTTAATCTTGCCCCGTAGGATGATGAAATTTTCATGGCGTACCTCCTTTCTGAAAAAGTACTTGAATACTTTATATTTTTGTATCTACTTTAGTGGGATCATATCACATTACCGAAGTGCTCTTTTTTTATTCTTTGTTTTTTAGTGTTTCTTCCAGAATTTCTTCTTTTCTGGCCCATCTGGAAGCCGCTTTAGCTGTGATACATACGATAAAAGATAAGCCCATAATCACTAAAACGCATACAGAATAGATTGCTTCTTTTGTTGACATAATTTTACCCCCCTGTAGTCAATAACCAGTTTTGGCTGAACGTTATAGCAATATACATTAAACATGACACCATTGCCAGCATCTTCTACGGAAAACGATTCAAGCTCAAATCCTTTCGCAATCAAATCATTTCCATCATAGAAAGGTGTTACACGATACATGACATGATTGTTCGTTTGATAGATATAATCTCGAACTTTTTCTTCAAATTCTGTAAAAACTTTCTGATTACAATAAGCCGTCATTGAGGCAAGGTTCTTTTCATTGGCGTTTTCACCAGCTAAAGAAAAAGCAATCAAATGTCCTCTGTTTGCATACTGACCGACGGTTTTTAACTGAGATTTTAAAGAATACCATCCAGAAGGATGAACAGATGAAATATCGCCTCTTTCGCTTGTTGGCATCAAATCTCGGCCAAGACACGCTTCAGCAACTCCGACACGCCCTAAAGAATCCAAATCTGAATAGATTTCATAGCTCACATTCGTGATTTGATCTTCTGTAAAATTCGGAACATTATCGTTCACTGTAATATATCCGTTTGAACCTTCTGTCCATTCCGGAATATCATTCAACGATAGTGCTGACGGACCAGTTGCCGAGTTCTTAGGTGTTTCTGTCGTTGTTGCTTCTGTAGCTGTTTCTTTTGAGGATTCCGTTTTCGAATCTTCTTTTTTTGTTTCCTGCTTTTGTTCCGTTTTATATCCGTCGTTAGTAGTCGTGTCCGGCGATGTGATATCAATCGGTGCTAACGAACAAATAATAAGAAGCAGAAGAGCAGTAGCAAACTTTGTGGCTTTACTTGTATTTTTCACGATGTTATACCTCAAATTGAGAAGAATCTTCAAAATCTTTACGAATCTTTACTATATCAAAAAAATTGACATAAGGTCCTTTGTCTCGAATGTACACTTTAGCTTTATATCGGTTTCCTTCCTGTGTGAAATATAAAACAGGCATTTTGATTCCCATAACAGACGATAAAGATGATAATTCGTATTTAATATCGGAATCTTTTAAACATTCCTTAAGATTTTCATCAATACACACTGACCACTCGCCATCTTTTTCACAGTCATGAACTTTTACCAAGTCATACAGCGTACAAATAGCCTTAAATTTTTCTAAGCTCTTTTTTTCCAAGCCTTTTCTTCCAATAATATCCTGTAAATTTAATTGATTCTTTTGCATTTTCTTACCTCCTAATAGCAGAATAGCTCTTCCAGAATTTCTGGCAGATGTTTTAACGAATAGATTCTTTGAAATTTATTACAAGTCCGATTATGCGGCATATCATACAAAACTCCTTGTGTGCCATAACGAGCACATTTATCCAGATTTTCAACTTTGTCATCAATGATGACATCGCCTCGAATCAGATGCTTGTCGGCAATATTAAGAATCTTGGCTGTATCGAATCCAGGAATCTTTTCTTCAATAAGCCCAACTTTCACAACGTATTCTTCCAGTGTTGTACAGGCTGTACAAATAAGAACGTTCCAACGACCATCATTGATCAGACGTTGTACAATTTCCATTGCTCCGTCTTTTTCTGGCATGTCTTTCCAAAGGTTTGGGTCTTTGATAATGCTCATGAACACGTGAATATCTCCCGTTTCAGACAGGTCCCACGTTTTGAAATCTTCAACGGATAGATTTTCTCCTGTGATTTCGTTGTATCTTTTTGTTACGGTGCCTAAAAAATCAAACAGCACATCATCGAAATCCAGAAGCACCACGGGTCTTTTTCGTTCTTTGTCCCATTTTTTTGTGATTCGTTTCATCGCTCGTCCACTTCCTTTCTATATGTTTCTCTAAATTTCTTGTATTCTTTCGAGTCTTTCGACATCGGCGATTTGATAATCGTATTTTCATATAGTGCATAATCAACATGAGCAATACTTTTGCTTTTATCCCATACATTCAGGCTTGCAACCTTGATTTCTGCGTCTGGGAATACAGTTCGAATTGTTTTAATTGCCTGTTGCAGAGAATTTCCTGTATCTACAGAGTCTTCAGCTACAAGGATTTTCTGAATATCCTTATTCTTTACATCTTCTACACCTTTAAGGAATCGAACCTTTCTTTCTGTATTTTTTGCGTGTTTATTTGATTTCAATTCAATCGAAATTAATAGGTTTCGAATACAGTTTGGAAGTATAGCAACAAGAGGACCGATTTTTTCCTTCATCCCATTTCCATCTCTTACTGTACTCACACCAATCATAGGCACTTGAAACACTTCTCTCATTTGTTTTCCGATTAAATATCCGCCTCTTGCAATATAAATAATTAAATCAGGCTGATATACCTCTTTAATGTTGTTTGCCCAAGTACTACATTGTTCTTCCAATGTTTTTCTTGATAATTCTAAATGTTGCATAAATAAAACTTCTTACCCTTTCACATTTTTAGAAATGAGGGAGCATCCGAAGACACTCCCGCAAAATCTAACTTTCAAATATAATGATTCCGTACTTCTCAGCCATTAAACGTTTTTTCAGCTTATATTCTTTTGTACGGACTCCTTTCGCATCTTCTACGACCGTCTCGCCTACGCCTTTTTTATATACAAAATCGGCGATGTAGCGAATCTCACGTCCGTATTCTGATTTTTCAATAAGAACGAAAGGCACTTGTCTTTGCAGATCGTAAATAACATTCCCTTTTTGTAGCAATTTTAGCTCTTTATAGCGTTCTGCTTCATGTTTGCTGTCAAATACGATTCCATCTACGTTCACTTTATGAGCGTGATATTTATTTGTTTTCTGCTCTGTTTCGTGATTAACCAGAGTCTTATATTCTTTGTCTGTTAAATGGATCATAAAATTTTACCAATTCGTAGCGATATCCAATTGATTCGCATTACCAGCAGCAAAACCACCAGTATCACACACGATTCCTGTACCAAGACTGGTTTCAACCAAGCTACCTCTAGGATGCGTTCCTAAATGAGCTGCAACCATGATATAGTTCCCAAGCATCTTACAGCCGTCTTCACGTACCCAATATGGGTCATTATTTCCCATGCCTCGCATGATGGATACAACGCCACTCATATCTAGGTTATAGTAAGTTTCTTTTCCTGAAGGGCCGTAATTAACGCCAGCAGACGGGCTCAGCACAGAGCCATTCCAAGATGGAGATGTCTGAGGCTGTGTGTTTTGCTGAACTTGTGCCTGAGCTTGTTCTTGCTCGGCTTCCTGTTTAGCTTTTTCTTCTTCCTCGACCTTTTTCTTTTCTTCCTCGGCTTTTTTCTGAGCTTCTTCTTCAGCTTTCTTTTTAGCTTCCGCTTCTTTTTTGGCTTTTTGAATCATATCTGTTTTTATATCTGTTACTTCCTTGACTTTTGCGTCAACGCAGGAAACGTTTGTTTCTTTTGCAAATGCTGTCATAGTTGTGCATATCATAGATAATACGATCACGCCAACTGCAACAACGGATACCGTTTTTTGTACTCTTGGATTCACCAAATCCCTCCTCACCTTGCTTTTACGCATTATATTATACCGTACTTATCTTTTAAAATCCTGTTGTAACGTTAGTACATTACATACACAAAAAAACTACTAACATAAACAAGCGAAATTGTGCTCAATATATGAAATAATATAAATAGCAATCAAAAGTTATAAAGGAGGAAATATTATGAGCACTTATTACGAATCATATATCTTTGTCCGTTCGAATAATGACGAACTCGAATACATCGGTCCTTATTCCAAAAATGGAAAACCCTGTCCTTTATTTGAAGGTGCTGGAAGTTATGTAGGGGAAGTTGTAGGGGAAGTAATGTATGGATATCTTAAGAATCTTAAAATTAAAGACGCTTCAGACCCTGTCAAATTTCTAGGCTTTAAATCAAGCGAAGAAGATTCATATGGATGGGAAGATGTTCAATGTACAGTTTTATCTTGGAACGAATTGGATAACGGAGAGCGAGGACCTGTGCGTTATGGGTATATTTACAAGACTCTGAAAAGAAATCTGGAAATCAACGGATTTGAAAAGGATTCTTATCTTTCAAATTACTATGATGATGAAGATGACTTGGAACATCCAGGAATCATCTGTGTAGATGAATTTGAGAAGCTCTCTCCAGAAGATCAAAAGAATTATCATTTTGAAACATGGAATGATACAGAAAATGGAACACAAGCACGTGCTGATATGATTACAGTTTTCAAAAACTGGTTCGACAATGTTGAGTATGTTTACCATCTTGCTGAGAAATCTTATCAGGATATTGTTGTGGTTTCGATTGTTTGTTAAGGAAATTTTATGTATAAAGCAATAGATTTGGCCAATTATATAGTTGATAAATGCATTAAGGACAACGCTCCTATTACGAATCCTCAGCTACAAAGAATATTGTATTTTGTGCAAAAGGAGTTTCTTAAGCGAGGTTCTCAGGCTTTCTCAGATTATATTGAAGCGTGGGAGTTTGGTCCTGTGGTGCCAAATGTTTATTATTATTTCTGTGGCTTTGGTGCAATGCCTATATCAATATCTAGAGACACCGTCCCCAATCTATCTACTGATAAAAATATTATAGATAACATTGTAGAAAACAAAAGAAGTTTGACTCCTTGGGAAGCAGCAAAAGAAACACATAAAATTACAGGAGCATGGTCCAAAGTATACAATAATGGAAAAGGGAGTCAGCGCATTATTCCTGTTGATTTGATAAAGGAGTTGGACTAATTGCTTGATATAGATAATGGAGGTGTATATATGCGAAAATACTGTATTCATTTTGAGCCATTTCTTAATTCTTTTAAGAAAAAGTTTATCGGAATTGACTTAAGTTTCTGGTCAGAATATCTTACTCCAGAGGAAATTGTAAAGATTCTAGATGAGATATTTGACGAGATGTCTGTCAATAATTTAAACGGTTTAAAGACAGGTTTGTGCCAAAAACTTGGACTGAAAAATGTAAAACTTTCTACTTATAAAACAAGTATAGAATGGTTCAAAGACGGGGATTATCATAAATATTCTCGTAAAAAGCAGAAAAAATTAACAAAAGACTGCCCTGAAGACGAAGTACATTTGACTATTTTCAATATATCTGGAAAACCATATTTGGAAAGGTCTGAGGAAATGTTTGACGACATTTTGGTTGTAGATTACAAAAGTGCAGAATTCAATTGGTTTTATGAAATTAGTTGCACTACAACCGTAGCTCAACTTAAGACATATGGATTTATTTTAGTCCGTGATGACAACAGTGATAGAAAATCGCCTTATGTTGAGTATGTTGGTTCCACAAATGCACGGGCCGATTTTGTGCCAGATGCATATTTTCGCAAATGGGATTGTCCATTATTGCATATGATGACCTATCCATGCATTAGAAAAATTGTTGAACATATAGGAAATGTAACAGTTGAAAACGTGTTTGAAGTTGCATCATCTTATAGTGATTTTGTAGAGTATGGCTCATTGTAGGTATGGAGGTATGTTTATGCGAAAGTATTACATTCATTTCGAACCGTTTTTCGATTCAATCGAGAACGGATTCATGGGGGTTGATTTGAGTTTTCACTCGGAATTGCTTGCGCCAACGGAAATTGTAAAGATTTTGGACAAGACATTTGAGAAGATGGTTTCAAAGTCAGATGGATTAGAGAATGAGTTATGTCAGGAATTTGGGTTGAAAGATGTTGAATTTTCAACTTATAAAACGAGTACAAGCTGGCTTAAAGATGGAGAGTATTTCAAATATTCTCGTAAAAGAACGAACCAAGAAATGGCAACGTATCCTGAAGATGAAGTACATTTAAATGTGCTGAGTTTTTCTGGAAAGCCTTATTCAGAAACGCTGGGAATTTCATTTGATGATATTTTAGTTGTGGATTATAAAAGTGCTGAATTATGCTGGACATATGAAATTAAATGTACTATGACATCGGCTCAGCCTCAGCCGTACGGGCATATTTTAGTGCGTGATGACAGCCTTGGTAAAAAATCACCAAATATCATGTACACTGGCTTTGTAAATGGTCCGGAAACTTATATGGTAGATGAACATTTTCGTAGATGGGACTGTCCGTTATTACACGTGTTATTTTATCCTCACATCAGAAGAATCATCGAAAATATTGGAGGTGTAACAATGGAAAATATTCTTGAAGTTGCTCCTACTTATAACGATTTGGTTAAATATATTCCCAATCTCGATTAAAGAATTGTCATCCGTTTTTTGGATGGCTTTTTTGTTGGCGATAAAAAAACACTAAACAAACGCATGATTAAACATGCTAAATATGGTATAATATAGGTGCATAAAGTGAGGTGCTTATAATGAGACGTTATCATATTTATTTTGAACCTTTTGTTGACAAAATTCGAGTGAATCAATATATTGGGTTAGATATGAGTTTTTATTCAGAATTACTTCCTGTGGAAAGTTTAATATATATTTTAGATACTGTCATAATCGACGAACTTACATTTCGAAACAATAAAAGATGGAAAGAGGATTTGCAAAAAGAGCTTGGAATTGAAAATATCCAGCTTAACTTTTTTGATGCTCCGAAGGGCTATATGAAAGATGGAAGTTATGAAGATTGTGAGCACGTAAGAACCATTAAGCAAAACGAGACGTGTCCTGATAATGAGGTTCGTTTATGTGTGTTTACTCAATCGGCTAAACCTTGCAAAATTCCTGGTCACACGATTAATAATTATCTGGTTGTAGACTATAAGAGTGCGGAATTTAATTGGAATTATGAAATTTCTGCTTATTTTGATTATGGTCAAAAAGAATTTCGTGGAGAAATTGTTACAACTGATTCACGTAAATCAGAACCAATCCACGGCAAATATTATAACAACTTGTATGGAAAAAATCCTTCAACGGAATCCAGCGTAGCTTGGACAGGGCCTCTGTTAACTGAAGTGGCGTTTTACGATATCGACTCAATCCTTAAAAATATCGGAAAAGTAGAAACCATTGACGATCTTTTCAGAATCGCTCCACGGCTTTCCGATTTTTAAAGGAGGCTTTGTATGGCTTACGATGCATTAGATATCGCTCGTTATGTTATCAAATATAGTAACAATCGAGACTACGGGGTTTCAAACTTAAAACTTCAGAAAATTCTGTACTTTATCCAAGCCTATTTCCTAATACAAACGAATTCTCCATGTTTCAAAGAACCAATCGAAGCATGGGATTTTGGACCTGTCGTTCCTATTGTATATAAGCAGTACAAAATGTATGCTAGTGCTGATATTCCAACTATGGAATCCTACATTTCTTTTGATGGCGATGACATATGGAAATCAAAACGCGTCAGATTCAACAAAATCAACATCAAAGATGAAGACAAGATTCTTATCAATAAAGTTGTCGATAAATTCTCAGAATATTCTGCAACAGATCTTGTAACATTGACACAACATCAGGCACCTTGGATTGATGCGTGCAGTTCTGGTAAAAACAATGAAATTTCCTTAGATGCAATTAAAGAGTATTTTGGTGATTAGAACATACCCTTTTTTATAATTTAAACGATAAGAGATAATATGAAGTGACCTCCTATTGTCAATACGTGGATTACGACTCATAATTGAATTGATTAAAAACACTTATGGT
>OLOM01000443.1_pt1 | contig 32507 bp, 34 predicted proteins | sample 1672531 | NCBI WGS metagenome assembly OLOM01 (sample SAMEA3136696, study PRJEB25190) | human gut metagenome | reverse complement strand
TTTTGAATATGCGTTGGGTCATTATGGATTGATTCCAGAACGGGTGGTTGTCGTGACGTGTGCGACGTTTGAGAAGAAAAAGAAAAAGCGATATGAAACACTGTTTGGCACGTTCTCCTATCGTGACGTTCCAGCTGCGGCTTTTCCATTGGCGTTGAGATTGGTGCAGGAGGGGGAGTATTTTTACCGGATCGCTGAACCGGAGAAGGCTTTATGTGATGAGATTTATATTCAATCACCGGTGGCAAATAATAAAGAAATGGCAGCGCTGCTTTTGGATGATCTGCGTATTGAAGAAAAACAGCTGGCCGCGCTCGATGTGGAAAAAATTGCCAGGCTTGCACCGCATTATCATTCGACAAACGTCAGGCGGTTGGCGGCTTTTTTGAGGAAGGTGAAAAAATGAGCACAGCGATCGAACGGATGCTTGAAAGCTACGAGGTCGAGACGATCTATGATCAGAAAAATGCGATGAAAGAGATCATGCAGGAGATTGTGCTTTGCGGATTATCACGTGCTGGATTTTTCAAAAAAGCTGCATTTTATGGTGGCACGGCATTGCGCATTTTTTATGATCTGGATCGCTTTTCCGAGGATCTGGACTTTTCACTGATACAGCCGGATCTTGGATTTTCACTGAAAGACTATTTTCCAATATTGGAAAAAGAAGTGGCGGCGTTTGGTATTCGTGTGGATATTCAGGAGAGAGAAAAGCACCAAGAAAGTGCGATCCAGTCCGCCTTTCTGAAGGGAAATACGCGCGAGCATTTGCTGCTGTTCTACGCAGACGAGGCGGCAGCAGGACATGTTGCAGCGAATGAAATGATTAAGATAAAGTTTGAAGTGGATATTAATCCGCCGGCGTACGCGAGCTTTGAGCATAAATACCGCCTGCTGCCTGTTCCGTATGAGGTAAAGATATATGATCTGCCTTCGCTTTTTGCGGGAAAAATTCATGCCGTACTTTGTCGTGGCTGGAAAAGTCGCGTGAAGGGGCGTGATCTCTATGATTATGTGTTCTATCTTTCTAAAGGCGCCACTGTGAATCGACAGCATTTGCAGGCGCGGCTGCTTCAGTCGAATTGCGTGCCGGAGGATTTTTCTTGCTCGTCAGAAAATCTCCGAGCGCTGCTGAACGAACGTTTTGCGCAGATTGATTATAAACAGGCGAAACGAGATGTGGAACCATTTATCTCAAACTCATCGATGTTGGAACTTTGGTCTGCGGATTTTTTTAATCAAATTACAGAAGGATTGCGTATATGCTAAAGCGTTGAACCATAAAGGAGTAGAAATATCATGAAAAAATTTGGCTTTGGGCTCATGCGTCTGCCGCTGTTGGATCAGGCGGACACAAAGAGCATAGATATTGAAACTGTGAAAAAGATGGTGGATGCATTTCTCGCTGCTGGTTTTTCGTATTTCGACACAGCAGCCTGCTACCATGACGGGCAGAGCGAGATCGCTTTTCGCGAAGCAGTCGTGAAGCGGTATCCGCGCGAAAATTTTACGATCACTGATAAGCTGACCATGTTCATGCTGGAAAAGCCGGAGGAAATGCCAGGATTTTTCGCAGGGCAGCTGGAGCGCCTCGGCGTAGACTACATCGATTACTACTGGCTGCACGGGCTGGATCCATCGTCCTACGAAAAAGCAGAGGCGTTCGGCGCATTTGAATTTGTGCAAAAGCTGAAAGCGCAGGGCAAGGTGCATCACCTGGGATTTTCCTTCCATGGCGATGCAGCGCTTCTCGAGACGATCCTCACGAAGCATCCGGAGATGGAGATCGTGCAGCTGCAGCTCAATTACCTTGACTGGGACGACGCCCAGGTGCAGTCGAGGCTCTGCTACGAAGTGGCAGCGCGCCACGGCAAGCCGGTCGTTGTCATGGAGCCTGTCAAAGGCGGCGCGCTGGCGACGATCCCTGAACCAGCAGAAAAGCTACTGAAAGCGTACAATCCTGACGTGTCCACAGCCTCCTGGGCTGTGCGATTTGCGGCAACGCCGGAAAACATCATGGTCGTGCTCTCCGGAATGTCGAGCGAAGCGCAGATGGCCGACAACCTCAGCTACATGCAGGATTTTCAGCCGATCTCCGCAGAAGAACAGGCTGTCATCGACGAGGCAAAGACGATCATCCAGCAGACCATCGCCATTCCGTGTACAGCCTGCCGCTATTGCGTCGACGGCTGCCCACAGCACATCGCCATCCCAGATTATTTTGGCCTCTATAACGACATCAAACGCTTCGGCCCATCGCAGCTCGGCAACGCCCGCCATCGCCTCGGCAAGCTTGCCGAAAAGAATGGTAAGCCATCCGACTGCATCCGCTGCGGCGTCTGTGAAACACGCTGCCCGCAGCATCTCATCATCCGCGACTATCTCGAAGACGTCGCGAAAGAATTGGAAAACTGAGCGTTCAAAAATAAGAGCACAGCGCTTGCCTCCTGATCGGATACGAGCACTGTGCTCTTATTTGGTGTCAGCGGTTGTCGATTTTTTCCGGCATCATATCATGCCAGCTGAGACGTTGTTCAGCGACGCGTTCCCACTTTGTGCCTGGCTTGCCGTGATTCACATAAGGATCGATGGAAATGCCGCCGCGTGGCAGAAATTTTCCCCAGACTTCGATGTATTTTGGATCGAGCAGACGCACGAGATCGTTCATGATGATGTTGACGCAATCCTCGTGGAAATCGCCGTGATTGCGGAAGGAGAAGAGATAGAGCTTGAGACTTTTGCTTTCCACGAGACGCTTGTCGGGCACATAGGAAATGGTGATCGTGGCAAAATCCGGCTGGCCGGTGATTGGGCAGAGACTGGTGAATTCTGGGCAGTTGAACTTGACAAAGTAATCGTTCTCCGGATGCTTGTTGTCAAAGCTTTCGAGAAGTTCCGGCGTGTAGTCTGTGGTATAGGCGACATTGTGATCGCCGAGCAGGGTCAGGTTTTCTGTTTCTCTAGGCATGAGTTACTCCTTTCAATCGTTGGCGAGGGCTGGATCAGCGACACCGTTGGCAGCGAAGGCTGCTGCGCGATCAATGCAGGTGCCGCATTTTCCGCATGGATGATCGCCGCCTTCGTAACAGGACCAGGTCAGTGCATAGGGCACACCGAGCTTGAGGCCGATAGCGACGATGTCGGCCTTGGTCTGGTTGACAAACGGCGCTTCGATGCGCAGCTGATGGCCGGAGCCTTCGTAGATGGCGGTGTTCATAGCGTTGTTGAAAATCGGCGAGCAGTCTGGATAGGCAAAGCCGGCTGCGTCGTCGGCATGGGCACCGTAGTAGATGACTTCACAATCGCGGCTCAGCGCGATGCTTGCTGCTGCTGAGAGAAAGAGTCCGTTGCGGAATGGCACATATGTGGCGACTGGCGATTCGCCATTTGTTTCAGCGAGCTGATCGGCGTAGCTTTCTTCTGGAATTTCTTCGCTGGATTGTTTCAGGAGCGCACAATCGCTGTAGCGGAAGATCAATCCCAGATCAAGAAAGAGCTGCTCCACACCATAGTGCGCGGCGACAGCTTTGGCTGCCTGCAGTTCCTTGTCGTGCTTTTGTCCGTAGGAGATTGAGAGCGCGATAACACGCGCCCTGCCGTATTTTTCGACCGCGAGTGCCAGGGCCGTGCTCGAATCCACACCGCCGCTGGTCAGTACAAGTGCATTTTTCATTGATGTTCCTCCTTAAAGATCAGTCAGACACCTCGTCTGTCAGGCGCCCAGATAAATTTGTGCAACTGCAGCTGCAGACGCACACCGTTGAGACGTTGCACCAGCATGTATTCAACCATTTCCGCTGGCTTGATGGCGCCGAAAACCGGGCTCAGATACACGTGACAACGTTTTGTCAGCTCCTGCTCAGCGATGACTTGTGCCGCGCGTTCCAAATCCTCCGCGCTGCCGCAGACAAATTTCACCGTATCTTCTTGCTGCAGCAATGCAAAATTTTCAACACGCATGGCGCGCTCCCAACCACTGGATGGCAGCTTGTAATCCATCGTGAAGACAGGGCGCGATGTTTTGCAAAATGGCGCCAAATCCACCGCGCCATTGGTTTCGACCTCAACTCGCAATTCAGGATGATCCGCCAAAAGCGTCAACAGCGCCGGCATTTCTGGCTGCAGAAGCGGTTCACCGCCAGTCAGCGTGACATTGCGAATGCCGCTTTGGAGAATCTTTGCGACAATGTCTTCTGGCGGCTGTTTCGTGTAGGGACAATCGGGCGCGTTTGCCCACATCGTATCGCAATAGCTGCAGCGCAGATTGCAGCCCTGAAAGCGTACGAAAAGCGCCAGCTCCCCGGCACAGGGCCCTTCCCCGTTGATGCTTGCAAACATTTCAACAACCTTCATCGCGTTGCCTCCTCGTAAATCGCGCAGTTCGTTGGCGTTTCGTAGACCGTCACCCGAGCGATCGGCAGAGCCTTCGCCTGCAGCTGCATGAAAATGTAGCGTGCCAGCTCTTCGGCGGTTGGTCGGAATGGCAGCATGGCCAGACGAAATCCCTCGCATTTCAAAGCCGCAACTGTTTGCGGCAAGAGAGAATCCTCTTCATAGATCAGACAGTGATCCAGCTGCTCGGAGATTTCTTTCAGCGATTTCTTGAGGTCACCGAAATCCATCACCATGCCGCGGGTCTGCGCGTCTGTTGCAAGCGCATCTGCGCATACCTGCGCCACCACACGCCAGCGATGCCCGTGTAGATTGCTGCATTTTCCAGCGTAACCCTTGAGAAAGTGCGCCGCGTCAAAATGTTCTTCCGTTTCTAAGTAATACATGATCTCCTCCATAAAAAATGGCTCCGCAGATCGTACCGCGGAGCCATTGCATTGAAAAAAGCGCATGAAAAAACAGCCATAGTTTTGTTTAACGACAGGATGGTACAAATGAACTGTCGGCGTAATCGCATGGGTTTATTATATCTGAGACCAGAAAGAGGGTCAAGTCCCTGCGCGCTTGACAAGAGATAAAAGGCGTGCTATCCTACACTTAACAATTAGCCTAAATGTTAAATGATGAGGAGTGATCACATGAGCCTGCAATCAACGCTGAAAGCGCTGGCGGATCCGATTCGCCGCGACATTTTGAATCTGCTCAAAGAAGGACGGCTGTCTGCCGGAGAGATCGGTGCGCATTTTCCTGTGACCGCGGCGTCGATCTCGCGGCATCTCGCCGTGCTGAAAGAAGCGGATCTCATCCGCGACACACGCGAGGGAAAATATATTTACTACGAACTCAACGCTTCCGTGCTTGAGGAAGTCATGCTCTGGCTGGCAGATCTGAAGGGAGGCGAAGTTCATGACAAAGTGGACGATGGCGTATAGGGAGCTTTTCGTGCTCACCTCGCTCGTGATTTTGCTGCCGACGCTTGTGGGCGCGCTGTGTTGGCGTGAATTTGTCTGGTTCCCGCTGGGGCTGCTCGTGACACATTGGTTGGTGCTCTTCTTCATTCTGCGCGACCACGCCAACGCTGCGCAGAGCCCGCGCATTTTGCGACTGATCTTTTGGCTGTTGCCGGTGACCGCGCTCATCGGCGGCGCTGCGCTGGCGCTTTTGCGCAGCGGCGTGGAGACATACGCGCTGATCGTGACAATTCTTTACCTGTCGTTTGGACTGATGGTCCTTGTTCTCGGCAACATTATGCCAAAAGTGCGGCAGAATAATACCATCGGCATCAAGATCAAGTGGACGTTGGAAAATGAGGAAAACTGGAACGCCACCCATCGTTTCAGCGGCAGGCTATGGGTTATCGGCGGAATCATCTGCATGGCCTGTGCGCTGGTCGCTGAGAGCACAATCGCCACGGTTGTATTTTTTATCTGCGTGCTCGCCCTCGCCATTTTGCCAATGGGCTATTCCTATCGCTACTATCGCCGCCAGCTCGCCAGCGGCAGCGTCGCGCCAAGCCCTGTTTCTCGTAAAGGCGCAGTATTCGTCGTTCTTTTCATCATCGCCCTCTGCGCCTTCACCGGCTGGACGCTTTTCAGCGGTAGCATGAGTGTGAATGTGGATGACAATGCCCTGACCATCGAAACAAAACAATGGAAAGATCTCACCATTCCCTACAGCGAGATCGATAGCCTTACCTATTATGACCACGACCCTTCAGCGAATAGCGGCGACGTTCGCACCAACGGCTTCGGCAATCTTCGATTTTCCATGGGCAAATTTGAAAACGACCTCTACGGTAGCTATACCCGTTACACCCACGCCAGCTGTGACGCCGTCATCGTCCTCGAAGCAAACAGCGACACCATCGTCTTGAACGCCGCCGACGAAAGCGCTACACGCGCAATCTATGAGCAACTGCTCGAAAACATTGAATAAAACTAAAGCGCTGCACCTTCGCAAGTTTTGCGAGGGTGTAGCGCTCTGTTTCAGTTATTTTGACAAGTCAAAGTGGTCTAAAATGATTTGATTTAGCTGATTTTTGATCACTGCAAAGTTGCAGTTTAAATCGAGTGTCAGAACACTGATTTTATTTCCACTCATTTGATACACGTTATTAGGTTGGATGGCATCGTTGGTTTTTGCATAAAGTAGTACACCGGAGACTTTATGTGTTTCAGTGGTAAGCGTTGCTTCTTTATTTTTTACGTAAGTGAAAATTTGGTAGAGATTATTGCTATGAATTGAATGCTTTTCATAGTGGAGTTGTGTATTGTGTTCATAATACTTCGCGTCAATGATTAAGACGGTGTTGGTTGATGAGTCTGTGATTGTGATATCACTCTGCATAATGGGAAGCAGGGTTTGTGTGTCACAATCTAAAGCCCAAGGGATTTGCACAGCGCCAACAGAGAGTGTGGGAAACTCTTTGCGATAATATTCACGGATGAATCGCTCGTATAATTGATGCATGTGTTGTTCATCAAAGAAATCCATTAATTGTAGAGTTCCTTCAGAATTATTATGAAGAAGACCTTTGATGACTAGATAACAGATAGAGATCAACATATGATAGGTCTGGTTATTCCGATTGTATTGATGATGCCAGTTGATGGTATGAACATCGAGCAAGGTAACATCTTTGAAGTAAGCGAGAAGTTTTCGACCTTCTTTTTTTCGGCATTCTTTGATATCTGCACGAAGTAGCAATATTAGAGTTGCTTTTATGATTTGATTCAAATAAGAGTTTACAGAAAAATTGTCATAAGAGCAGACAAGCTGTTTTCGGGATATGCATTTTGTCTTAATGGACTCTGATATTTCGATACGACCACGTGGGAATGTAAGAGTGTCGGTTTGTGTGATGTATTCGTGATGCAGACCTTGTTTAATTTGTGTCGAAACTCCTTTTTCTAAGATGGCAGCACAAAGATCGGCCACATTGGCAAACGGTTCAGTAGCAAATTCTTTATAGCCTTGTTCATTCAACACTCGAAACGCATATGATAGCATATAATAAATATTTTGAACAGGAATCACTGGATAGCACTCCTAAGCTTGTCGCCCCAGTTTTTCACTCGATATGGGTCGTCAAACCAATATTCTTTTAACAGTGGGATTAATTCAAAGTCTATGATTTGCGAAAGTGTGGCTTGAGAAGAATTAGTTAAATTACAAAAATAGCTATGTCCAATTAGAAATCCTTCGCCAAGAGAAGAATCTTTGGCGATCGTATCATTTAGCATTTCTACACAATCGATCAGACGATTAAACCGCGGATCGTTTAGTTGCTGCTTATAGTGCTGAAATCCTTGTGCATCAAAACCAGGATGGAGTTCATAAAATGCAAAACGTCTGCGCAGTGCGTAGTCCAGCATTGCTAGGCTTCTGTCAGCCGTATTCATTGTACCGATAATGTGGACATTACTTGGGACAGAAAATTTTTCGTCAGCATAGAGAAGCTGTAGTGGAATGTCACGTTTATCATTTTCAATTAGCATAAACAGTTCACCAAAAATTTTACTGAGATTGCCTCGGTTAATTTCATCGATAATGAAAAAATACGGAGTATCATTGTCGTCAATTTCTGCTTTTTTGCAGAAGGTATAAAATACGCCATGTTTTAGTTCGAATCCAGACGCTGTTGGACGGAATCCCATAATGAAATCCTCATAGGAATAGCTTTGATGAAATTGTACCATTGTTACGCGATCAGGGTCCTTCACGCCCATTATGGAATAGGCTAAACGTTTGGCAATATAAGTTTTTCCTACACCTGGAGGCCCTTGCAGAATAACATTCTTTTTATTTTTTAATAGTGCAACTAATGTGTCATAATCTCTTTCTGATATGTAGACATCTTTGAGAAATTGTTCGGCATCATACAACGGGAATGGATTGATTGGTGCATCTCCTTCATCTGTAGCATCTGATTCAAATAAGGCGATTACTTTTTCGACATCATCTGAGTAGGGGGTAATATCTGTTAGTGTTTTTGTAGCAATTAAAAAGGGAGAGTTCCATTCACCTTTATGAGTCCAGTTTACACTACGAACATTTTGATATTTACTGCGAGTCGGATCGAATCTGTAATCTGATGTTACGATGCCACGTCCGATAATTTGGCTGCGACCTTTTTTGGCGAAAATGATATCACCAGGCTTGAGTTCATTAGCAAACTGCCAGGTCGCATGCGCTGCATTTTTATGTGAAGTGGAGGGATCGATTATTTTTTGCATTGCTTGCTTCATATCGTTTTTACTGCTGTAAGTTCGGAGATCACCGATTGCATCCCAACCAATGGCCATAATTCCTTCATAATAGAATTCATCCCATTTTTCTGCATCGTGTCCTGGCGCAAAAGTCCAATAATGGGTGGTCTGTACATCGTTATCGGCGATGGCGGCGCCAACCTGTTTTGATTTCTTGTTTTCGTCGTTTACTTCTTGCGAAAAACGCCAGGCTTCGAAACTCAACTCTTTAAAATTTTTGACAGGGCTTTTGCTGCTATTAAGATAGGCGCGCATTTTTTCAGCGATTTCAAGATATTTCTTTGCGGAGATTTTTTGGTCAACATTAGGAAGAGTATTGATGATCTCTTGCGATATTTTTCCGGATTTATAAATATACCAATTGTTCCTAGAGTCTAAATTTAAAAAGGTATTTGGAGCAATCCAGTAAAGGCCCATCGTAATTTTGCTATTGCCATTACCTTTCATATTAATGGCGAGGTCAAAACAATGAGAAAATTTTTCTTCGTTCCTTTTCGAAGGAGATTCAGCGTATAGCAACGAGGCTTCAAAAAGATTCCAGAGCGTATCAATGTCATTGTCTTCACGTTCGTCGATAAAAAGATAGTATGTGGCATTTTGATTATTTAAAACAGGAATGCTGGCGAAGGACACAGGGATGGGTGCTGTTACCTGAAATAAATTTGCAACCTCAGTAATAAGCGTGAGGCGATTGTCTACCGTCATGGAAGCTTTGTTAAAGAGTCCAAAAACTGTAAATGGATCAATATCGATCAGTTTTTTATCTCTTTCTAATGTTGGCATGGTGATGCCTGTATGTTCATATAGCAGATTAACTTTTTTAACCAATTCGGAACGGTTGTCTTTGTAGTTTAGTAATTTGCTGGCAAGTTCACGATAAAAATCTACCCAGTCAAAAGGATTTTCTGCGATCATGTAGTATCCCTCCTAGTGTGCTTACACTGTAGTTTTTTCACTCATCCTTCCCCAACGCTTTGGCCCAGGCGTCGGCGAAGGCGTTTGCGCCGATGCTTTCTTGCTGCTTTTGTTTGCGCATATAGTTTTGGACGTCGCGTTTGCTGGAGGTGTTGCGTTTTTTTCGTAGCTCCTGGTTGAAGCGGTCGAATTTTTCGCGGAAGCCGCAGCTGCAGGTGTAGATGCGTTTGTCGCCGTCGCCGACGACGGTGAGGCGTTTGTGGCATTTTGGGCAGCGGGCGTTGGAGGTTTGCTCGAGGTTGCGGCGGTAGCCACATTCGCGGTCCTGGCAGACGAGCATTTTGCCTTTTTTGGTCTTAACTTCGAGGAGGAACTTGCCGCAATTTGGGCATGGGGTGCGGGTCATGTTGTCGTGGCGGTATTGCTTGTCGGAATTTTTGACGGCTTTCACGAGCTCGGTGGCGAAGGTGCGCATATCGCTGGTGAAGGCAGCGGATTTTTCCTGGCCGCGGGCGATACGCTCGAGGCGTTCCTCCCACTCGGCAGTGAGGAGCGGCGAGGTGAGATCGTCGGGGACGATGTCGATGAGCTGGATGCCTTTGGAGGTTGGCACGAGGGATTGGCCCTGCTTTTCAATATAGAAGCTTTTGAACAGTTTTTCGATGATGTCGGCGCGGGTGGCTGGGGTGCCGATGCCGCCGGCTTTGTGGAGGATGCTTTGGGCGTGCTTGTCGTTCACAAAGGCCTGCGGATTTTCCATAGCGGCGAGGAGGGTGCCTTCGGTGAAGCGGGCTGGCGGTTTGGTCTGGCCTTCGCGGATGCTGACGGCGACACCTTTCAAGGTTTGTCCCTGCTGGAGTTTTGGCAGGGAGCGGTTACGGCTGGCGTCTTCTTCTGGCTCGTCTTCTTCGCCGATGAGATCGACGGCTTTCCAGCCGAGATCCACGGTGACGTTGCCATGACAGGTGAAGTGCTCGCCGTTCACGTCGAGGGTGACGCGCGTCTGCTCGTATTCATAAGGCCCGAGGAAATTGGCGAGGAAGCGTTTGACGACGAGCTCGTAAATGCGGCGCTCATCGCTGGTGAGGGAATGCTTGCTGAGGCGTTCCTCGGTTGGGATGATGGCGTGGTGGTCGCTGACTTTGGCGTCGTTGATGCACCCTGGTGCGATGCTGCGTTTTTCGGCGCGGATCTGGCGAGTGACGTCGGCGTAGCCGTTGGATGTGAGAGCGGCGAGACGTTCCGGGAAGGTGGCCACGATGTCTTTCGTAAGATAGCGGGAATCGGTGCGCGGATAGGTGAGAAGCTTGTGCTCTTCGTAGAGCCGCTGCATCAGCGAGAGGGTTTGCTTGGCGCTGAATCCGTAGCGGGCGTTGGCGTCGCGCTGGAGGGTGGTGAGGTCATAGAGCGCTGGCGGCTGGGTGCGTTTTTTCTGCGCGTCGATGCTCGTCACGGTGGCGGACTGTTTGTTGCAGGCGCGGACGATGCGCTCGCAAGTGCTCTTATCGGAAAAACGAGTGCTCTTATTTTTGCTCTGATAGAGCAGGCGCATGCCGTCGACATTTGCGAGCACTTCGTAATACGGCGTGCTCTTAAAATCACGGATGGCGCGCTCGCGCTGCACGATCATCGCGAGCGTCGGCGTTTGCACGCGGCCAGCGGAAAGCTGCGCGTTGTAGCGACAGGTGAGGGCGCGGGTGGTGTTGAAGCCGACGACCCAGTCGGCTTCGCTGCGCGCCTGGGCAGAGCGGTAGAGGTTGTCGTATTTCGCCGACGGCTCGAGATGGGCGAAGCCCTGGCGGATGGCCTGGTCGGTCTGGCTGGAGATCCAGAGACGGCGCATCGGCTTTTTGACGTGCGCTTTTTCGATGATCCAGCGGGCGACGAGCTCGCCTTCGCGGCCGGCGTCGGTGGCGATGATGATCTCGCCGACGTCGGCGCGTTTCATCAGGCTGGAAACTGTGCGGAACTGCTTGCCAGACTGCGGGATGACGACGAGATCCATGTGCTTTGGCAGGATCGGCAGCGTGTCCATGCGCCAGTATTCTTCGCCGTAATGCTCAGGATCGGCCAGCGTGACAAGATGGCCCAGCGCCCAGGTGACGATGTATTTCTGATTTTCAAAATAACCGTTGTGTTTTCCGTCGACGCCCAGCACGCGGGCGAGCTCGCGGCCAACGGATGGTTTTTCTGCAAGTACGAGGGATTTTCCCATGATGATCTTTCCTCTCTGTGGTTTTCTATCAGTATAGCACAGGCGACAGCCGCCGTGTATAATAAAGAGAGCACGAGGAAAGGAGAACGCCAATGAATCCGCGAAATTATCAAAAAGAACTTGACCGCATCTTGAAGGATCTTCAGCAAACGGACCGCGTGCCGCATTTGCTTTTGCACAGCTGCTGCGGGCCATGCTCGAGCTATGTGCTCGAATATCTGGCGCCGTTTTTTAAGATCACCGTTTTCTACGACAATCCAAACATCCAGCCGCGGGCCGAATATGAGCACCGGCTTGCGGAGCAGCGCCGCGTAATCACACACATCGACGCGCCGCACGGCATCGCGCTCGTGGAGGGCGACTACGATCCTGCGCGCTACGCCGACGCCGTGCGCGGGCTGACGCATCTCGGCGAGGGCAGCGCGCGCTGCTTTGCTTGCTATCGTTTCCGTATGTAGGCCGCGGCGGAATTGGCGAAAGAGCGGGCTTGCGATTATTTTACGACGACGCTCTCGATCAGCCCCTATAAAAACGCCGAGCGCATCAACGCCATCGGCGAAGAGATCGCAGAGAAAACCGGCGTCCCACATCTGCCGAACGATTTCAAAAAACGCGGTGGTTACCAGCGCTCGATCGTCCTCTGCCGCGAGTGGGACATTTATCGCCAGCATTATTGTGGCTGCATGTATTCTCAGAGAGAGTGGGAAGAACGTTGTAACAATTCCCAGACAACAGCCTCATTGACGGATTGTGAATAATGAGTGATGATGAACGAAAATAGGAGGTGCGCATTATGACGCGTAAAGTAGTGAAAAATATTGTGACGTTCGCTGCGCTCTTGCTGGCGGGGATTGCGCTTTTTCTGCTGGGCCATTTCACGACGATCCACCACAGTCTGACGGGGACATACGGCAGCGGAACGCCGGATGTGCGCAGCATCTATGTGGTGCTCGATGCCGATGACTGTTTCACAATCTACGATCAGAACGCCGTGCGCGCGAGCGGCCGCTGTGAAGCGGTGGCGCAGGATGAGGATGTGTATGCGCTCGTGGATGATGCAGGTGGCAAGGTGGGGTATGTGGTGCAGAAAGGCGAGCAGATTTTGCTGCTAGGTTTTGACGGCACGGAGCAGCTGCTGGAAAAGATCAGCGACGATGCGCTCTACAAAAAATTTGACGCAGGAATTTGATCAAGGAGGTGGTCACAATGGCCAACGAAGAACGCAAGGATTTTAACGCCATGCTCCACGACAGCAAGGACATGCCGAAGCTGCAGATCGTCACCGACGAGAAAACCATCGCCAAATACGGCGGCAACCGCATGTATTTCGCGCCGCCGCTCGATTACGACCACGTAATGAAGCGGATCCCGCCAGGGAAGCTCACCACCGTCGGCGCCATCCGCGAACATTTTGCGCGCCAGAATGACGCCGATTTCACCGAGCCGATCACTGCCGGGATCTTTGTCTCCATCGCCGCCTGGGCCAGTCACCAGCGCGATTACGACGAAACGCCATACTGGCGCACGCTCAAGGCCAAGGGCGAGCTCAATCCGAAATATCCCGGCGGCGTCGCCGCGCAGCGGGAAAAGCTCGAAGCCGAAGGCCACACGATCGTGGAGCGCGGGCGCAAAAATCTGCGCTACTATGTGCAGGATTATGAGAAGGCGCTCTATAATCTGGAGGATGGTGAGTGACGCATGGCAACGATTTTGCTTTTGGAGGATGATCCGGATTTGCGCGAAAGTGTTGCGTCGGCGCTTGCTGAGGCTGGATATGGTGTGTTGGCGGCGCGGTCACTGGCCGAAGCGGAATCGCTTGTACGCCAGCATAGCTTTGAGCTGGCGCTGCTTGATGTGAATGTACCGGCATCTGACAGTGACAGCGTGCCCTTTAGGGCATCCGACAGTGACAGCGTGTCCTTTAGGGCATCCAACAGCGACAGCGTGTCCCCGCAGGGAAACAGCGACGGTTTCAGCTTTTGCCGCTGGCTCACAGCGCGGCGGCATGTCGCGGTTTGCTTCCTGTCGGCGCGTGATCTCGAAGAGGATGTGCTCACTGGTTATACACTGGGTGCCTGTGATTATGTGACGAAGCCCTTTTCAATGAAGGTGCTTTTGGCCAAATTGGCTGTGCTGCTTGGTCGTGCACCGCAGCAAGCGCTGGTTGTGGACGATGGCTGGCTGCGCATTGATTTTGACCTTGGCAGCGTCATGCGTGCCGGTGAAGCGGTGCGGCTTTCGCCGACGGAGCTGAAGCTGCTGCGCGTTCTTGTGGATCATCGCGGTCAGCTGCTGACCTATGGTGTGCTTTTGGATGCACTCTGGAACGTTGGCGTGGAGCTCGTCGACAAGCATGCTCTGGCGGTGAATGTGAATCGCCTGCGTAAAAAAATCGAAGACGATGCGCACAGTTACATTGCGAATGTGTATGGGATGGGGTATTTATGGAAATGATGGCATTGGTTGTGCTGGTGCTTGCGTTGGCTGCCGCTGTGCTCGGGTTATGGCTGCGTCTTCGGCGTCAGCGGGCGGACGTGGAGGCATACGCCGAACATATTGATCGCGCCCTTGGCGATCTTCTGGCGGAACGGCCGCTGGATGCTCGCATCGCGGCCACTGATGATCTTTGGGGCCATACAAATGAACGCCTGCTGCGACTGTCACAGGCGCAAATGCGGCGTATAGAGGCTCTGCAACGTGAACAGCGTTCGCTGCAGGGGCTTGTGGCTGATATTTCGCACCAGACAAAAACTCCACTGGCAAATATTCAGCTCTATTTGGAACGTCTGGAACAAGGCGCTGAGGATGCGTCGCTGGTAGCGAAACTGGGCGCACAGGTGGAAAAACTGGACTTTCTGCTTGCCAATATGGTCAAAATTTCACGGCTCGAGACTGGCGCTGTGCGCATTCAAAAGCAGCAGGCACTTTTGGCTGACACGCTGGCGGATGCGTTGAGTGTGATTGTGCCGAAGGCGGACGCCAAGCAAATTCGTCTCAGCGTCGATTATGACGAGACGATGACGCTCAATCATGACCGCCGCTGGACAGCGGAAGCACTGGCCAATCTTTTGGATAATGCTGTCAAGTACACTTCGGCGGGTGGCAGTGTCGGTGTGCGTGTGGTATTGCAGCCAGTGTTTGTGCAAATCGCGGTGCACGACAGCGGCAAAGGCATCGCCCGCGAGCGCCAGGGAACGATCTTCACCCGTTTCTATCGAGAGCCGGAGGTGCATGATACAGAGGGGGCCGGGCTGGGGTTGTACCTGGCTCGGATGATTGTAGAACGCCAGGGCGGCTTTATTGATGTTGTTTCGGCTCCTGGTGCCGGCAGCACCTTCACAATCAATCTGCCAGTCTGACAATGTCTGTTTGGATGTTGCAAGGATCTGGCAGAATTTTTTTGTATTGTGATCGCTTTGAGATTTTCTGCTGCTAAGATGGAAACAGAAAGGAGCGGATTATTATGACCACAGTTGTACAGACGAAAAACCTCACAAAAACATACGCCATGGGTGAGATGCAGGTTCAGGCTCTCGACGGTGTTGATTTTTCTGTCTCGGCAGGCGAATTTGTCGCTATTATCGGTAAATCAGGCAGCGGCAAATCGACGCTCCTGCATATGCTTGGCGGTCTGGATGTCCCTACAAGCGGCAGCGTAATTGTCGACGGCAACGATCTTACCATGTTGGACCGTACCCAACTGGCGCTGTTTCGTCGTCGTCGCGTCGGCTTCATCTTTCAGCAATACAACCTCATCCCCGATCTCAATGTCTGGGACAATATCATTTTTCCACTCGCATTGGATGGCGTGGCCATCGATACCGAGTTCATTGATGAACTGCTCACAGCACTGCATATTGCCGACAAGCGTGATCGTATGCCGTCGCAGCTTTCCGGCGGTGAGCAGCAGCGTGTGGCGATTGCGCGCGCGCTGGCGATGCGTCCGGCGCTGATACTGGCAGATGAGCCGACGGGCAATCTCGACACGACTACGAGCCACGAGGTTATGGGCCTGATTCGAACGCTTGCTGCCAAGCTCGGTCAGACGCTCATCGTCGTCACCCACGACATCGACATCGCCCAGCTCGCTGATCGTATCGTAGAAATGCGCGATGGCCGCATTGTGAAAGGAGGCGGCCCCAATGCTTGCGAATAACAATCGTGCGATCCTGCGACGACTGGCGCGCAACGAACTGCGTCGCGAATGGAAGCGGACAGCGGTGCTTTTTATGGCGATCGTGGTGGCGACGGTGCTGCTTTTCGGCGTGTTGACGACGGGCGTGAGTTATCTTTCACTGGCACGTTTGCAGGACACGCGTCTCTATGGCGGCGAGGATGATATCTCCGTCGCGAATGGGTTTACGGACGAACAGTATCAGCAGCTTGTCACGGATGCGCGTGTTGAGAGCGTGGGGCAGCAGGCATATGCTGGCTTCGTTCAGAGCACCGAGGCTGACGATACGGTGAGTGTGGGCCTGGTATGGGATGATGAAGTTCTCTGGAATGTACAGCGCGCTGCGGTTATTACCGCTCAGGAAGGGCGGTATCCCGAAGCGGCGAATGAGGTTATGGCGCACCGTGACGCACTGGCTGCTTGTGGTTTGGCGTCGCTCGGTGTTGGCGACCATTTTACCGCGACGGTGGAGACAAATGCAGGCGTGCAGACGCTGGATTTCGTCATCAGCGGACTCTGGGAAGGATATGGCGACACGTCGCCGCTCTATGTATCCCGGGCGTTTCTGGCGCGTTCCGGCTATGCGCTCGAAGAGAGCGGCATTCTCAGCATTAAACTGGTGCGCGATTATGTGCTGCCAACGACGATTGACGACATTGAAGCCGGACTTGCGCTAAGCGGGCAGCAGGTTTTTCAATCGTCCAGCTACATCGATCAATCCTGGAAGATTTTGCTGGGGCTCATCGGTTTGAGCGCGGTGATCGTTTTAAGTGCCTACTTGCTCGTTTACAACATTCTCTACATTTCTGCTGCGAAGAAGAGCCGATACTATGGTCTGCTGCAGATTCTCGGCATGACGCCACTGCAGGTGGCGCAGCTCGTGCGGCGGCAGATGCTGGGGCTGGCTTTTGTTGCTGTGCTTTTCGGGACAGCGCTTGGTGCGTTGAGCAGTTTGGTGCTGGTGCCACGTTTGATGAATGCGCTCGGCATTACTGAAACGCTGATTACCGTGCATTTTCACCCGCTCGTGCTTGTGTTGACACTGGTGGCTGTCAGCGCCGCAGTTTTCGCGGGACTGCGCACACCGTTGAGAATGGCCCGCAAGGGTACACCACTGGACGCGTTGAAAGCCCGTCCTCAGACGGCACACCGCGCGGCATTGGGCCGTGGACGCTGTCTGTCCTGGCGTCTGGCGCTGGCAGAACTTGGCCGCGATCGCAGGAAAACTGCTATTGTGCTGGTATCCCTTGCCCTCAGCCTGTCTGTTTTTCTCTGTCTGACAACGCTCATCTCCAGCCAGAGCGAGCGCACCGTGGCACCCCTCTACGATAACGCTGACCTCCTCATTCGTAACGACAGCGAAACTTCCGAGGACATGCATTCCTGGCAGCCGATTCTCGAAGGACTGGCTGAGGAGATTGCTGCTGTAGACGGTGTAGCGGCAGTGGAAACAGTGACGGGCGTGCCCTTTAAGCTGGCTGACGAAGCCTTTGCCGAAGACTGGCTGACGGCCTACAGCGCCACCCGTCCCTATCTCGAGCAGGCAGAGGTACTGAGCGCATTTCAAGGCGACCCTTCGCGCTACTACGGTATGCTCAAGGGTATCGATGCGCAGGCTTTTGATGCGCTGAACGCTCAACTGTCGACGCCATTGGAGCGGGACGCTTTTTTGAGAGGCGAGGTTTGTGTGCTCGCATACTCTGGCATTGAGGTGCCGGAGGAACGACTGAATACGCCTCTGGCCATTCGCGTGGGGGACGAAACCATCAATGTGTGGCCAGCGACAGTGAGCAATGAGGGCTACTACGCCGCTTCGCAGAACATTGGGCCGACGCTTATCGTCAGCAAGGACTGGCTGGACACCCTTGAAGTGACGCCGCTCACTCTCAGTATGCTTGTGCGCTACGACACGCCTTATGACGCGATTACCGAGGAACGGGTGATGGCCCTCGTGAACGCGCGGCCAGGTTTGGCGGATATTTACAATGAATCCCTGCTCGCTAATCAGGTGGCTATCCAGGCGACCGAAGGTGATCTCAATGAAACCGGCGCGGCGATCGCGCTGCTTCTGCTCGTTGTCGGCATGCTCAACTATGTGAATACAATGGCTGCAAGCATTCAGAGCCGGCGGTTGTCTTTATCGATCATGGAAAGTCTGGGCATGACGCCGCGGCAGATTCATCGTCAGCTTGTTTGTGAAGGGCTGTTGATCGCCTTCGGCGTACTCATTCTTACAGCGAGTTTCGGGCTGGGGCTGACGTTCCTCAGCTTTCAGGCCATGAATCACATGGATGTGCCGTTTGTTGTGCCGCTTTTGCCAGTGCTCAGTGCCACACTTTTGATGGTGTTGCTCTGTGCGTGCGTGCCGCTGGTCTGTTATCGTCGGCTAGGTGACGGGGACACCCTCATCGAACGGCTGCGCATGAGCGAATAAGCGAAGTGCCCTCTCTGGGGAGCTCTGGGCAAGTTGGCCGATGGCCTTTGTAGCCTGCTCGTTTTTGGCGGGCAGGCACTTATTTTTCCGATTTTTTGTGGCGGCAGAGTAGCGGGTTTGGTAAGATGAGAGCAGAAAGGGGGGCGGTGTGATGAAACGCTTCATTAGATGTATGTTGCTGCTGACGCTGGTTCTTGGGCTTGCTGGTTGCAGCGAGCCGACGGAGGAAAATGGGCCGGAGATCTCTTATCGCATGGAGCAACGTTGGCTTGACGCTGAACGGCAGGAGATCTTGCGCGTGCCGGTGAAGGAAGATTGCAAGGCGATGCTGCACTACACCTACACGACGGGGGATGCTGACGGTGCGGTGCTTTGGCTGGAAAACGATGGCGAGACGCTTTTGATGGACGAGCTGGCAGCGGCGACGGACGAAAGCTATGAAACGAATTGGCAGGTGGGGCAGATCACGCTGCGCGCTGGCGACAATGTGTTCTCTCTTTCGGCGCCGACGGGCGAACAGGTTTCCTGCCAGATGACGCTTTCGCTGGACGAATTTGATGAGGACAGTCTCCTCACGGAGCAAATGGATCCTGCTGTGTTGAATGTTGATTGAAAGGAAGATTTTTTATGGCATTACAGTTGAAACAGGCGGATATCACGCGGCTTGCTGTGGACGCGATCGTCAACGCGGCGAAAAATTCGCTGCTTGGCGGCGGTGGTGTGGACGGGGCGATCCATCGCGCAGCTGGACCGAAGCTTCTGGCAGAATGCCGCACGCTGGGCGGCTGCGCGACGGGCGAGGCGAAGCTCACCAGCGGCTATGATCTGCCGGCGCGCTATGTGATCCACACGGTTGGGCCGATCTGGCAGGGCGGCGATCACGGTGAGCCGGCGCTCCTAGCGAGTTGCTACCGCCAGTCGTTCGCACTTGCGGCAGAGCGTGGCTGCAAAAGCCTGGCGTTTCCGCTGACCTCCTCTGGCGTCTACGGCTATCCCTTCGCGGAAGCGCTGCGCATCGCGGTGGAAACGATCCAGACGGCGCTCGCTGAGCAGGAGATGGATGTGACGCTCTGCCTCTTTGGCGAGGGCGCGTGGCGAGAAGCGAAAGAACTGTACCCGGCGCTTTGCGCAGAATAAAATAACGGCGGGCACCTGCGCGAAATGTGCGGTGCTCGCCGTTTTGTGTTCAGATGTCCATGACGTACATGGTGTCGAGCACTTCCTGATAGAGCGATGTTTTGTTTTTCCATTTGAAATTGTGGCCCAGCGACACGTTGACATAGCGCACGCCGCCGGCTTCCATTTCCATGCGGATGTGGGAGTGGGCGCAGATGCAGGTGTCGACGTGGTATTTTTCGTAGAGCTCAGCGTAATATTTGCTGCCCATGAAGGCGATGGTGGTGTTAAAAACGTGGCTCTGCTTGTAGAGCTCTGGCCGCGGCAGCATGTGGATGCAGGAGCAGATCTTGTAGCGTTCGCCGCCTGGGCGCTGGCGGATGGTCTGGAGCTGCTGCTCGATGAACTGCAGGCTCTGGGCGGTGATGCGCTCGTTGATGTGGGGGTCGTCTTCGTCCATGAGGACGTATTTGTATTCGGGACAGCGGCGCAGAAAGCGGCGCTTGGTCGCGGCGCTCATATGATGAAACTTGCGGTGCAGGGAAAAATCGTACCAACTTGGGCTGCCGATGATGACCCAGTCGCCGTGCACGATGGGATGCAGGCAGAGGCTGTAGAGCGGATGGCCGAGCATGAGCTCGAGGTATTCGTCAGCGTCGAAGCAGAGGTCCTCGTTTTCGCGGCGTTTTTTGCGTCCGGCTGTGCAGTAGAGCTCGTGGTTGCCGGGAATTTCGAGGATCTGTGTGGAGACGCGCTGAGAAAGATCATTATAGAAATCGAGGGAACCGAAGGCGCCGGTGGTGGTGTCGCCGCAGAAAACGATGGTGTCGAGGGCCTCGTCTTCGCAGACGCGGGTGAATTCGGCGAGAAAATCGTGGTGGGTGTTGTAGTCCATATGCAGGTCGCCAATGAAACCAATTTTCATGTTCTCATCTCCTTGGCTTTAGGGTAACACCCAGAAATATCTCTGTCAATAATTGATAGGATTGTCGGTTTGTGATAGAATGATATCAGAAAATTCAAACCCGAGGAGGTGTTTTCATGGCTCGACGTTCTTATAACAAGCTGGTGCGTGACAAGGTGCCGACTGCGATCGTGCAGGGTGGCGACGAAGCGATCACATCGGTGCTTGAAGATAAGGAAGAGATCCTCTTCGCCCTGGACGAAAAGCTGGACGAGGAGGTCTGCGATTATCAGGTGACGAAGGAAATGGCAGAGCTCGCGGATGTGCTGGAGGTGATCCACGCGATCGCGGAGGCCAACGGCATCACGTTCGAGGAGCTGGACCAGATCCGTCTGCACAAGCGTGAGACGCGCGGCGGTTTTACGAAGATGATCCTGCTCGAAGAAATCATCGAGTGAGCGCTGTGCGCCCACAGGTAGGAGGTTTTCGTCTGTGCTTTGCGTTGTGATTATTCGCTGATGCGGAACGTTCGTTGAAAATGAAGCGAACGCTCCGCATTTTTTTGTTGTAAATCTCCCACCTGAAAATGGTTTTCTTTTAAGAATTGATTAAGACTGCTGTCCTATACTGTGTTTGCCTGTGGGGCGACTTGTGTTTGACGGCGCAGTTAGGGTATAATAAAAAAACGCATGCAAACATATCTGCAAGTGTGCACATCAATCAAAGGAGTTGACGCCCCATGAAACAGGCAGTAGGGGTCATCGGCGGTGTAGGTCCGATGGCGACGGTTTATTATATGCAGCGCGTGATCGAGATGACGAAGGCAGGCTGCGATCAGGAGCACATCAACATGCTCGTGTTCAACGACTGCGACATTCCCGATCGCACGGCGTTCATCACGGAAAAATCTCCGGACAATCCGCTGCCGGTCATGGTGGAAGATGCCAAGCGCCTGGAAGCGGCAGGCTGCGAATTTGTCGTGATTCCGTGCAACACGGCGCATTATTTTTACGACGAACTCGAGCAGGCGGTGGAGATCCCTGTGGTCAACATCGTCGAGGAAACGATCCGCTACGCAAAAGCGCGCGTGCAGGATCTTTCCTGTGTGGGCATTATGGCGACGACGGGAACGATCGTCACCGGTACGTATCAGAAATACGCTGAGCGCGCTGGGCTGTCGTTTGCTGTGCCAGACGAGGACGAGCAGGATCTGCTGATGCAGATCATCTACGATGGTGTGAAGGCTGGCAAGCCGGTGCCGCGCGCGGATTTTGACCGCGTGGCCAACCACCTCCGCGTCAAGGGTGCGCAGTGTCTGATCCTCGGCTGCACGGAGCTCTCGGTGCTGAAGCGCGATCTGCCGATCAACGACCCCGATGTGCTCGATTCCATTGATGTGCTCGCATCGGAAACGGTGCGACGCAGCGGAAAACCGTTTACTGACGAATGTTTGTTATGTTAAAGGAGTTATCTATGAAGAAAAAATTCTCCGCACTCGTCGCGATGCTCCTCATTGTGACGATGCTTTTCTCAGGCTGCAGCGGCGGCGATACGACGACGACCACTGAGCCGGAGTCGCTGCCGACCTTCACCAACGAAGGCACGGCAGACAGCGACTACGACGTGATCGTCGTCGGCAGCGATCCGGAAGGGATCGCGGCAGCGCTTTCGGCAGCACGCAACGGCATGAAAACCCTGCTGCTCTCGAAGGATAGCACGCCCGGCGGGCTCTACACGCTGGGCGCGCTGAACTTTATCGACGTGCCGGAAACGCGCGATGGCACGCTGCTCGTTGGCGGCATCTACGAGGAATTTGTGAACGCCGTCGGCGGCAGCGGATTTGACATCGTCAACGCTGCAAATGTGTTCAACGACATGCTCACTGCTGAGGACAATCTCACCGTGCGCTATGGCGCCAAGTTCCAGGAGCCAGTGATGAACGGCAACACCATCACCGGCGTGACAGTGCTTGAAGAAGGCGATATGCTCGTCACTTACAACGCACCGTACATCATCGACGCCACCCAGGATGGCGACGTCGCCGCAGCGGCTGGCGCGCCATACACCTACGCCGGCGAAGACATCGGCGAGCGCGACCGCGAAATGGGCGTGACGCTCGTCTTCCGCGTCTCTGGCGTGAACTGGGACAGCATGTGCCGCTATCTGACCATCAAGCGTGGCATTGGCGAGATCTTCAACAAATCCACCAGCATGGGTGTCAGCGGCAACACAGCCTGGGGCTTCAGCGATGAAGGCTATGCCTATGAACCATCCGACGAAGCCATGCGCCTGCGCGGATTCAACATGGCCAAGCAGGACAACGGCGACGTGCTCGTCAACGCGCTGCTCATCTTTGACGTCGATCCGCTCGACGAAGCCAGCCGCGAGGAAGGCATCGCGCGCGCAAAGACTGAGCTTGAAAACATCATCCCCTATCTGCAGGACGAATTCTGGGGCTTCGGCGACTGCGAACTCGCCGGCACAGCGGAAGATCTCTATGTGCGCGAAAGCCGCCACATCACCTGCGAATACAATCTGACCATCGACGACGTGCTGGAAAACCGCGATCAGGATGACCGCATCGCCGTCACCTCTTACCCAGTCGATGTGCAGCCAACCAAGACCCAGACCTACGGCACCGTTGTCGGCTATCCTGACCAGTACGCCGTCGGCTACAAGAGCCTCGTGCCGCAGGATGTTGACGGACTCCTCGTCGTCGGCCGCGCAGCCGGATACACCTCTCTCGCTGCCGGCTCTGCACGCATCGTGCCGACAGGCATGGCCTGCGGCGAAGCAGCCGGTGTCGCTGTTGCCGTCGCAAAAGCGCAGAGTGCAACGCCGCGCGATCTCGTGGATGACGACGTCGCCATCGCAGAGATCCAGGAAAAACTCACCGCTCAGGGCGCCAAGCTTGACCACACCCAGACCCACGAAGACGTCATGGATCACTGGGCCTATCCTGGCGTGAAAGTGCTGCGCAGCCTTGGTGTGCTCGACGGTGGCTACGACAACAACTACTATCTCGACGACACCATCACCATGAACCGCTACCAGAACATGGTCAACAACGCCGTCAAGAAAGCCGGCTTCGCGCTTTCTGAAAAGATCTACGTCAATGAGGAGATCCCAGCGCGCCAGATCATCGGCACCATGGCCCGTGCCGTGATCGAGCTTGAAGGCGCAGACAAGCTCGCCGACGACAACGACCTCTACCTGCAGGCTCTGAAAGAGCGCGGCATCATGACCGACGAGCTTGCCGAGTATTTCACCGACATGGAAGCAGCGCCAAACGCCGGCGCCGTTACCCTGCTCACCGCGCGCTTCTACAGCTATCTGCTCACCCTCGACGGCGCCCAGTCCCTCTCCGCAGCAGAATGCATCGATCTCACGAGTGACGACAACACCGTCGTCTCCGTGCCAGAGTGGATCGCAGCGAACAACAACTAATCCCCCAGAAAGGAGAACGCCATGGCAAATTCTTACGGCGGACAAGCCCTCATCGAAGGCGTCATGATGCGCGGCAAGCACACCCAGGCCATGTGCGCCCGTCTCGAAGACGGACGCATCGTCTCGGAAGTGGAGGAATTTACTCTTCTCAGCCAGCGCAACAAATTTTTCGCGCTGCCCCTCGTGCGCGGCGTCTGCAGCATGATCGATTCCCTCGTCAGCGGCATGCAGGCCATCGTCTGGTCCACCAATGTTTCCCTCGCCGAGGATGAAGAGGAAGAAGAGCTCACCCCCATGGAGATCGCCATCACCCTCATCATTTCCGTCGGCCTCGGCGTGCTGCTGTTTTTCCTGCTGCCCGTCGTTATCGCCCATTTTCTGCAGCCGCTCATTCCCGGCAATTTTTGGCAGAATCTTTTCGAGGGCATCGTGCGCGTCAGCGTCTTTCTGCTCTATCTCGTGCTCATCACCAGGATGAAAGAGATCCGCCGCGTTTTCCAGTACCACGGCGCCGAGCACAAAACCATCCACTGCTACGAAGCAGGAGAAGCGCTCACCCCTGAAAACGCCGCGCGGCACACACGCCTGCATCCGCGCTGCGGCACCAGCTTTCTCTTCATCGTCATGATCATCTCCATCTTCGTTTTCGCCCTCGTCGGCGTCGAAAATTTTGCCTGGCGACTCGTCAGCCGTGTCATCCTGCTGCCTGTCATCGCCGGCGTCAGCTACGAAGTGCTGCGCTACTGCGGTAAGCACATGGACAAACGCTGGGTGCGCGCCGTCGCCTGGCCAGGCATGCAGCTGCAGCGCCTGACCACCGCCGAGCCCGACCGCGAAATGCTCGAAGTCGCCATCCATTCCCTGCAAAAAGTGCGCTGCCGCGAGGAAGAAGGCGTTCCTGATCCTGACGAGCAGCAGCAGACCACCGCAGAAAATCACTGACCGATCGACCACCACCGGCTCAGCCGGCGCGTGGTCTTTTTTTGCGCCTGCGATTGTCGCACTTTATCAGCAGACTTGTGCAGAGCTGGCTCATTCCTCCCGCGATGCGTAATACGCCGTGTTGTGCGCTTCTTCCTCCGGCGAACGGCCATGCGTGTGTTGGCTGCGCGGGCTTGCTTTTACCGGCGTCTGCAGCGCAGGCAGCGGCTCCTGCGCGCTGAGATTGTCGTCCGTGAAATCTTTCCAGCGCTCCTTGTTGAACCATGTCGAGCCCATCATCCAGTCGCGGTCGAAGCCGTTTGCGCGCTCTGCTTCCACCTGCGCCTTGTAGCGCGCCACATACTGCGCCATTTCCTCCACCGTCACATCCATCAGCGCCCGGCGCTTGCTCATGCTCACCTGGGATTTGCCCTCTTTGCGCGGCATCAGCGCCCAGAGTTTTTCAAAATGCGCGTTCACTGCTGCATCCGTAGCGCTTTTTCCTTTTTTCGATGCAGAGGAATCAGGAGAATGTCGTTCAGCGTCAGCTGAACAGGAAGCGCTCTGCGCCATCGGCGATTTCTGCGCAGCTGGAAACTGCACAATATTATTATTAGATCCCTTACAATTGACAGATAACATATTACAGTTTACATAGGCATCGTCCGGCATCGTTGTGCATGCCTCTGTATCCACAGAATAACACCCAGAAGATTGCTGCGAGTATTCAAAAGGAATAATCGATCCTTCATAAGCATTCACTGGCTGCGCCGCTGAACACTCAGAAGTTTTCGCCACAGTGTCTGCCGAACGCTCAGAAGTATTTTGCGCTTGTGCTTTCTCAGCGTTCCAACGGGCGTTCGCTGCCTTGCGTGCGCGCTGCGAGCGTTCCTCCTGGCCCTCTTCCCAGCGGTCGCGCTCCGCCAGCCATTTTTCGCGATTGACCTGCTGATAGCTGTTAATGCGTCTCAGCACAATCGCCGTCGCCTGATCCAGCTCCGGACATTCACAGGCCCCATGGAAGGCATAGATCCCGTCCAGCAGATCGCCCTTCTGTTCCTGGTTCAACATACTAATATCCGGATAAGAATCGATGTAAAGAAGAAAACTTTTTTGTTCATTTTTAGCCATAAAAGGCCTCCTTTCGAAATGGTTATATAATATTAGTAGCGATAAAAGATATCGGCCGATTTCGACGATTGATTTTGATTATCGTTGATTGTTTATCATGCAAATTTGCTACTATTATTTTATCATGACACAAACAAAATTTTTTCTAAAATGTAGCAAGTTAGTTGACGCTCTCTGCTTGAAGACGTGAAAATCCGCCAGTGCAAGAACTTTTTTCACAAAAACATGTGATTTTTAATAGAAGTTTTTTATGAATCCGGCTACCGCGTGACGCTCTTATGTTCCAAGATTATTTCTCTGAGGTGCGTTTTCCAGCCGGCGATGATTTCTCCCTCTACTATTACTGGGAATTTTTCGAAAACTGGATGTTTTCGGAAAACGGCTCTTTGGTGTTCACCGCAACAGTTGGTGATAAATCTGTAAATCATATCGCTTCCGTCAACGAATTAATACACACTGAAAAATTGCGTCCGACGGTTGAGAACTGGGCAGCGATCTTCCAGCGCTATCTGGAAAAATAAAGCTGCATAACAGAACCGGGCCTCATCCAACGTCGGATGGGGCTTGGTTTTTGTTGACGATATGGCATAAATGCCATATAATGGAGAAAAGGAGGGCGAGTGCGTGTTTGAGATCATCTTTTACGAGACGAAAAAAGGCGAGCGACCAGCCGAGGATTTTATCTTCAGCCTTCAGCCAAAGATGCAGGCGAAAATCATCGGGATGATGCATGTTTTAGAGGAAAACGGAAATTTAGTCAGAGAGCCCTATAGCAAATATATTGATGACGGAATCTTTGAATTGCGCTGCAAAGTTGGAAGTGATATTTCACGTGTGATGTATTTCTTTTATGTTGGCAAAAAGATCGTTATGACGAATGGATTTGTCAAAAAAACGCAAAAGACGCCGAAGTCGGAGATCAATCTCGCGAAGAAATATCGCGACGATTACATAGAGAGGATGGGGAATCATGAGAACGCTTGAAGATGTTACGAAAGAGTTGATGAAAGATCCGGAATTTGCCAGAGAGTACGAAGCGATCCAGCCGGAGATGGATATTATCCGCGCGATGATCGACGCACGCCATGCGAAAAATCTGACGCAGAAGGAGCTGGCGGAGCGCACAGGCATCAATCAGGCGGATATCAGCAAGCTGGAAAACGGCACGCGCAATCCGTCGTTGAAAATGCTCAAACGCCTGGCTGAGGGCATGGATATGACGCTGCGGTTGGAATTTGTTCCGAAAAAATCTGTATGAGCGTGGGGCTTGGGAGCAATCTCAAGCCCCGCTTTTTTACGGCGATTTTTCGCTGGCAGGTGTCGTATTCAACCTCTTGAAAGTTCCTCATTTATACGTTACACTAATGAAAGAACCGGGCGTGGCCCGGCCTTTTTTAAGTGAACGAGAGGAGAACCTGAGATGTTCGACAAGCTGCAAAACTTAGACGATAAATACGAAGAGCTGGGGCGCATGCTGGCGGATCCGGAGGTGCTGGCGAATCCTGAGGAGCTGCGCAAAACAGCGAAGGCGCGCGCGGATCTTGAGGATGTGGTCATGGCCTGGCGCGAATACCGCAAAGCGGACGAGGAGCTGGCGGACGCGAAGGTGATGCTGGCAGACGATCTGGACGACGACATGGCGCAGATGGTGAAGGAAGAGATCAAGACGCTGAGCGCCCAGGTGGAATCGCTGGAGCACGAGATCAACATTCTGCTCCTGCCGAAGGATCCGAACGATGCGCGCAATGTCATTATGGAGGTGCGCGCCGGCACTGGCGGCGATGAAGCGGCGCTGTTTGCGGCGGATCTCTACAAGATGTATGTGCGTTACGCGGAAAAACAGGGCTGGAAGGTCGACGTGATGAACTCCAACGAAACAGACGGCGGCGGCTACAAGGAAGTAACGTTCATGATCATCGGCAAGGGCGCGTACAGCAAGCTGAAATTTGAAAGCGGCGTGCATCGTGTGCAGCGTGTGCCTCAGACAGAAGCGAGCGGCCGCATCCACACGTCGGCGGCGACGGTGGCTGTGCTGCCGGAAGCGGACGATGTGGAGGTGCATATCGAGCCGAAGGATCTGCGCATCGATGTGTTCTGCTCGAGTGGCCCGGGGGGACAGTCGGTCAACACGACAAAATCGGCTGCGCGCGTGACACACATCCCAACGGGGCTGGTCGTGAGCTGCCAGGATGAAAAATCCCAGCAGATGAACAAGGAAAAGGCGATCAAGGTCTTAAAGAGCCGTCTCTACGAAAAGATGATGGAAGAGCAGCACGGCGAGGAAGCGGCGCTGCGCCGTTCGATGATCGGCTCGGGCGACCGCAGCGAGCGCATTCGTACGTACAATTTCCCACAGGGGCGCATCACGGACCATCGCATCAATCTGACCACGCACCGTTTGGAGCAGACGCTGGCAGGCGATCTCGACGAGCTCATCGAAGCGCTCGTGAGCACGGATCAGGCGCGCAAGCTCAAGCAGGCGGCGGAAGAGGTTGAAGCATGACGCTGCGCGAATGGCTGCGTGCGGCGCAGGTGGCCTGTCCCCATCTGGACCGCTTCGATCTGGAGCATCTGCTGGCACGGCGGCTGGACAGGGGGCGCGCGCATCTTTTGGCGCATCTGGACGAGGCGCTGCCGGAAGCGCTACAGACGCAGCTGGAGAAGGACATTGCGCGACTTTCTGCACACGAACCGCTGCAGTATGTGCTGGGCGAGGCGTGGTTTATGGATGCGCTCTACGAGGTCAACGCCCATGTGCTGATCCCGCGCTTTGACACAGAATATCTTGTGCAGGCGGTGCTGGAGCGAGTGGACGCGGAAAACGCGCGCGTACTCGATCTCTGCACCGGCAGCGGCATCATCGCGATCACGCTGGCGCGTGTGCACGCCAACTGGTGCGTGGCGGCGTCGGACATTTCGCCGGATGCGCTGGCTCTCGCCGGGCGCAACGCTGCGCGGCTGGGCGCGACGGTGGAATGGCGCGAGGGCGATCTTTTCGCGCCCTGGCAGGGAGAGCAGTTTGACTGCATCGTCAGCAATCCGCCGTACATCAGCGCCGAGGAATATCAGACGCTGGCGCCGGAGGTGCACCGCGAGCCTGCGCTGGCGCTTTTGGCGGAACACGATGGGCTGGATTTTTACGAACGGCTTGCGGCGGAAGCACCGCATTATCTTGCGCCGGGCGGCTGGCTGGCTGTGGAGATCGGCTGGCAGCAGGGACCGGCGGTTGTGGAATTATTTGAAAAACATGGATTTAAGGAGGTGTCGTGTCTGCCCGACGGCCAGGGGCATGACCGCGTCGTGTGCGGACACATTGAATGAGCACGTATTCAAGAAAAAATGATGGCAGCCTCATTGCTGTCATCGTCATCGCCTGTTTTCTGGCGCTGTTCAACTCGACGGCGCTGAATGCAGGCCTGCCGCTGTTTATGGAAATCTTCGACGCTTCGGTCACCGAGGTGCAGTGGATCATGATCGGTTACACGGTAATCATGGGCGTTGTCAGCCCGTTGGCGGCGTGGTTTGTGCGCCGCTTTACATTGCGCAATTATTTTGTTTACAGCATGTTCGCCTATGCAGCGCTCTCCCTTGCGAGCGGCTTGTTTGCGAACGTGTATTTTATCATCGTGCTGCGTGCTTTTCAGGGCATTGCCGGCGCGGCGCTGATCCCTGTGACGATGATCGCGATCTATCGCTTCGTGCCGCGCCATCGCCAGCCGCTTTTTCTGACGATCCAGAGCATGAGCCTGTCGCTGGGGCCGGCGATCGGTCCTGTGCTCGCCGGGCTGATGCTGATGGTGCTCAGCTGGCGCTGGCTGTTCTGGTTCAGCGTGCCGCTGTCCATTTTGGCTGGCTGGCTGGGGATGCGCGTCTTCCCGAAGGAAGAGGCCGAAAGCGCCGAGTCGATTGACGCGCTTTCGCTTGTGACCATTGTCATTGGCAGCATGCTGGTGCTGATGGCGTTCAGTCTCGCGTCGAACAGCGACAGCGGTCTGGCGTCGCCGGGGCTCATCGCCATGATCGTTGTTGGTCTGATTCTCTGCGTCTGGTTCGTTGTGCGCCAGGGCAAGATCGCTTCGCCGATCCTCACCTTCACATCCTGCCGTTATCGCGAATATCGCCTGGCCTTCATCGTGAACGTGCTCTGGTCGATGGCGCTGACGCTGGCGCCGTTCGTGCTTGCGATCTACCTGCAGACGGTGCGCGGCTATTCGGCGTTCGTCTATGGGCTGCTTCTGCTCATTCCGGCGATCTTTTCTGTCGGCGGCGCGCCAGTGAGCCAGAAGCTTTACGACCGCGTGAGCTCCAAAGCGCTCATCATCGTCGGCCTGCTCTGTCTGTCGGTGGGCAATCTCCTGCTCGGATTTTCCACCATCGACACCTCGATTGTGCTCTTCATTGCCTTCCTCTGCCTGCGCTATTTTGGCATCGGGCTCATGGGGATGCCTGTCAACGACCACGGCATGCGCGCGCTGCCGCCAGAGCTGCAGGACGATGGCTCCACGCTCATCAACTGGGCCAAGCTCATGGGCAACAGCTTTGCGCTGAGCGTGTTCACGATGGTCTACACCGTCGTAGAAGCTGGTGCAGCTGCGGAAGTTGGCGAGATGCTCGCAATGGTCAAGGGCGTCGACATCGTCTTCATCAGCTCAGCGATCCTGCTGCTTTTGGGGCTGGTCCCGGCGTTTATGTTGAAGCTGCAGAAACCGGAGAAGTAAGGTAGAAGGTAGGAGGTAGCCGCTGCGCGGACGGACTCGTAAACTCATCCGTAGGTAGGAGGTTTCCTGGTGCACGGCCCAGCGTTTTCGATTTTTTGCGTAGCCACTGTCGCTTGCGACGGTCGCTGCGCTTTTTTTGTCATCACCGCCTACATTCGGAAGGGTCTTTCTTTGGCGCGCGTTTTACGCTATAATGGGTACGTGAATGATAAAATTGGAGGGTTTGTGATGAGCGTAAAAGCCTGCATCTTTGATCTCGACGGGACCCTGCTGGACACCCTCGAGGATCTGGCGAACAGCTGTAACGCCGCCTTGCGCGCCGTCGGTCTGCCAGAGCGCAGCCTGGACGAGGTGCGCGCCTTTGTCGGCAACGGCGTGCGCAAGCTGATGACGCGTGCCGTGCCGCCGGCAAGCGAACAGGCGACGATCGACGCTGCCTACGCCGCGTTTTTGCCAATCTACGATCGCGAGAAAGCACATCACACCAGCCCCTACGACGGCATCGCCGAGACTGTGCAGGCGCTGAGAGCGCGCGGCATTCAGTGCGCGGTGCTTTCCAACAAGGACGACGCCGCTGTGCGGGCGCTCTGTGCGCAGTATTTTCCGGGGCTTTTCGCCTGGACCCAGGGCATGCGCGACGGCATTCGTCCAAAACCAGCGCCGGACGCTCTTGAGGCGATCTGCCAGGCGATGGGGATTGCCATCAGCGAGGCGGTCTACATCGGTGATTCCGAGGTGGACGTGCAGACTGCAGCGGCGTGTGGGATGTCCCTCGTCGCCGTGACCTGGGGATTTCGCACAGCCGAAGCGCTGCGTCAGGCCGGCGCAACAACGCTCATCGACCGTCCGCAGGAGCTGCTGACGGTTTTATGACACAGAACAGATTGTAGTAAATGAAGTATGGAAGTTAGAGGAGGTGCTGTCATGGAAGCTTCTTATTACAGAAAGCTTGAAGATGGCGCAGTAGAATGCCAGCTGTGCGCACACCAGTGCGTGATCCAGCCTGGCGAAATGGGAATTTGCAGATGCCGTGTCAACGATAACGGCACCTTGATCGCCAAAACCTATGGCGAGATCAGCGGTATGACCACCGAAGATCTGATCGAGATGGGCTTTTATTTCTATCCCGACAAGGAGCTCCGCCTGCTCTCGATCTCTGCGTACGGCTGCAACATGAACTGCCCGTATTGCATCAACCACCACATCTCTCAGGGCCGCATCCACACCGAGCATCTCGATCCGGAAGAGCTCGTGCAGCGCTTGCAGAACCTGCATCGTTCCCGCGGCGTCGAGGGTGTGTGCTACACCTTCAACGAACCGCTGATCTGGTTCGAGCACGTGCGCGATTATTCCAGATATGTGCACGATGCCGGATTTAAGAACGCGCTGGAGACCAACGGCATGATCAATTCTGAAGCCTTTGCGACCTTGCTGGAGACCATGGACATGGTCAACATCGATTTCAAAGCCTTCGATGCCGACACCTACAGAGAATATCTCCACGGAGATTATGAAAACGTCCTCGAAAATATCGCCATTCTCGCCAAGAGCGGCGTGTATTACGAAGTCACCTGCCTGATCGTCGCCGGCGTCAACGACGATCCTGCTCAGTTTGAAGCCGGCATGCAGGCGCTCAAGGAAGCCGCGCCGGAAGCGCCGGTCAATCTTCTCGCCGTTGTCCCACGTCAGGAGGAAGACGCCGACACCGAACCAAGTCCGGAAAGAATGCACGAGCTGCTCGCCATCGCTGAGCGCTATTTCCTGCAGGCGCAGATCGTCGACCGCGACAAAGCGCCGCAGTGGTGAGCGCCATGGCGGATTATAAAGACCGGCTCGTCACCATTAATTACGAGCTGCGCGACTGCAGAGAAA
>OLOM01000432.1_pt1 | contig 32722 bp, 28 predicted proteins | sample 1672531 | NCBI WGS metagenome assembly OLOM01 (sample SAMEA3136696, study PRJEB25190) | human gut metagenome | reverse complement strand
GCTGGGGAATGTTCACAACATTTTTGAAATACAAACTGGAGGAGCAGGGTAAGAAGCTTGTGAAGGTGGGTAGATTTTTTGCAAGCAGCCAGACCTGTTCTATTTGTGGTTACAAGAATGTTAAAACGAAAAATCTTGCGTTAAGAGAGTGGGATTGTCCGCAGTGTGGAACCCATCACGACAGAGATGTAAATGCGGCAATTCAGAATTAAAACGACAAGGGTATGGAAAAGCATTACTTGATTATTCATTGGATAAGGCAGCGAAACTTGGCTGTGGTGCAGTCTGCTTTGAGGGAAACATTGATTTTTATGGAAAAAGTGGATTCAGACCGGCAAGCAAATTTAACATCCGTTATCATGGACTGGAAGAAGGGGAGGATGCATCTTTCTTTTTATATAAAGAGCTGATTCCTGGCTATCTGAATAGTATTACAGCGACACCAGTAGGATATTTTGTAGATGAAAAGAAAGCCGAAGAATTTGATAAGTTGTTTCCTTATAAAGAGAAGAAAAAACTACCGGGGCAATTATTTTAGTGAAGTGGATTGCGAATATCTACTTCACATGCAGATATGAGTGCAGTAAGTTTTTTGCATTCATATTATTTTTTAACATATGGATTCTAATAAAAAAGGTAAATCCAACGTATGCTGCAGCATTTAAGGAAAAATGAAAACATAAGGAGCAAATATGGAATCAGATATAATTAAAATCAGCCATCTGAATAAAAGATTTGGCGAAGTAAAAGCGGTAAATGATTTGAGCTTTCATGTGAAAAAAGGAGAATTGTTTGCATTTCTTGGAGTAAACGGTGCAGGGAAAAGTACAACCATTTCTATTCTCTGTGGACTGCTGAAAAAAGACAGTGGAATTGTTCTGGTAAACGGAATAGAAACTGACAAAGCCGGTGCACAGACAAAAAGAATGCTTGGTGTTGTATTTCAGGATAGCGTACTTGATAAACCGCTTACAGTGAAAGAGAACCTAATGAGCAGAGCTGCTTTGTACGGCATTACAGGAAAGGTTTTTGATAAGAGATTAATGGATCTGGTCGAGATTTTGGATTTTGACGGGTTTTTAAACAGACCTGTAGGTAAGCTGTCGGGAGGTCAGAGAAGAAGGATTGATATTGCCCGTGCATTATTGCACAGACCAGAAATTTTGATTCTTGACGAGCCTACCACCGGGCTTGATCCGCAGACGAGGCAGTTAATCTGGAATGTTATCGAGAAGCTTCAGAAAACTGAAAATATGACAGTATTTTTAACCACCCATTATATGGAGGAGGCTGCTAATGCCGGATATGTTATGATTCTTGACAAAGGAAGTATTGCAGCGGAAGGTACACCGTTTGAACTTAAAAATGATTATGTACAGGATATAGTGTCTGTTTATGGTGTTTCCGAAGATGAAATAAAGTCATTGAACAGAGAATATAAAAAAATACGTGACGGATATCAGATAAAAGTAAGAAATACGAAGGAAGCTACGAAGCTTATTGTAGAGCATCAGGATTTATTCACAGATTATGAAGTAGTAAAAGGCGGTATGGATGATGTATTTCTTGCAGTCACAGGGAAAAGATTGGAGGTGAACGCTGATGAGAACAGTATTGGCATTAATGAACAGGAATAGGAAACTGTTTTTTAAAGATAAAGGTATGTTGTTTACATCAATGATCACACCTGTAATTCTAATTGTTCTATATGCTACGTTTCTTGCAAAGGTTTTCAGAGATTCTTTTACAGCTGCAATTCCGGATATGATCACGATTTCGGATAAGCTCATTAATGGAACTGTAGCAGCACAGCTGACAGCATCACTTATGGCAGTGAGCTGTATCACTGTAACATTTTGTGTGAATCTGACTATGGTGCAGGACAAGGCAAATGGAACAAGGAAGGATTTTAATGTTTCACCGGTCAGCAGTGGGGAAATCTATTTAGGATATTTCCTCTCAACAGCAGCTAATTCTTTGATGGTTAATGGACTTGCATTTGTATTATGCCTGGGATATTTATTTAAAATGGGATGGTATATGAATGCAGCAGACGTATTATGGGTTTTATTTGATATGATATTGCTCGTCCTGTTTGGAAGTACGCTTTCAAGTATCATTAGCTTTCCGTTGACAACACAGGGACAGCTTTCGGCTGTAGGTACAATTGTCAGTGCAGGATATGGTTTTATATGTGGTGCTTATATGCCAATTTCAAATTTTGGGTCAGGTCTTCAGAAGATGCTGTCTTATCTTCCGAGTACATATGCCACTTCATTGATTAAAAATCATATGCTTCAAGGAGTATTCAGGGAGATGGAAGGAAAACATTATCCGGGTGAAATGATTGAAGTGATAAGAGAAACTCTTGATTGTAATCCGGTATTTCATGGAAATGTGGTAAGTGTAAATCAGATGATTGGTATTATGATGGGAAGTATAGCTGTATTTGGAATTATTTATTATTTTATTACATTGCTGTCAGAAGGTGAAGGCGGACGATAGGAAATATTATTTTTAGTGGGTAAAAGTCGAGTCTTCTAGCTGATGACACGATAGGTGTCACTCATGTGACAGAGCGATTCTTACTATTTTTCTGCAGGATATGATGTTGCATGGTGGTGAACGTGTCAGGATACAGAATCTGCAGGGCGTGATTAGTTGGTATAACAGTAAAAGATAATCGGAGGTAATGGTTAAACTCTCGTTAACTTGTGAATCCACTTGTAACTTCGGAATCTTAAAAATATCGGAATCCCCTTAAATATCTGATCAGACTGTAAACAGATAACTACTGTAGCAATTGGCCATCTCCACCAAAAAGCAGCAGCTAAAGACAGTGGAAGCACAATGCCCCATGTACTAATCATATTTACATAAAGCGAGAACTTTGTATCTCCTGCGCCACGAATGATTCCCGAGCCAACGGGCATCTGGTATGCCATGCCAACCATGACTACTGCCATAATGATGATAAGCTGCTCTGCAAGCTGAGAAGCGGTTGGACTTAAGGTATATTGTGCTAAAAGAAAGTCTTTTGTAAAGTAAAGAATAGCAGCAAGAATTATTCCAACACCTACATCAAGTACAGAGAGCGTTCTTGCTGCGGCTTTTACCTCATCTAAATCTCCCCTGCCAACTGCTTTTCCCATCATGACAGAAGAAGCGGAAGACATAGCAAGCACAACAACTTTCATATATTGATAAAATGTACTTGCAACAGAATTTGCAGCTATCGCATCGGAACTTAAATGCCCGAGAATTGCGGTCTGCATCGGTACGGAAATCGCCCACAACATTCCAGATATAAAAACTGGAACAGCAACCTTCACATAATCTGAACGTAATAATCTATCAATGTGAAATACTGCTCTATCTGAAAATAACTTCAACTTTTTATCTATTTTTGCTACATAAATAAGCACAATAAGGAACTCTAAACATCTCGATAGCATCGTGCCAATTGCTGCCCCACGAATTTCCAACTCTGGAAAGCCAAATCGTCCGTAGATTAAAATATAGTTAATACTTACATTGACTACTAAAGAAACACACGATATTACAAACGCGATCCGTACCGTTTCAACACTGCGAAGTGCAGAAAGAAGTACCTGTGTTACAAGATACAAAAGAAATGTATACTTTATAATCTGCAAATAACTTCCTGCCTCGGATAAAATTGCCACATCGGACGTAAAAAAGCCTAACATTGCTTCTGGAAACAGCGAGCATAAAATAATCAAAAAGATTCCCAAGCCTAGTGCGATCTTCAAGACCATTCCCGTAATCTGCCGGATTGGCTCCATTCGTTTTTGTCCCCAATATTGTGAGGAAATAACAACCAACCCATCACCAATTACAACCGCTGCCTGTTGGATAAGGAAAAATATCTGATTCACCAAAGCTGCACCAGAAAGAGCATTCTGACTGTACGCCCCAAGCATGATGTTATCTGCCATATTCACACTGTAAGAAATAAGATTCTGCAACGAAATAATAATAAGTAATGGAAATAATGCCGCATAAAAATTTTTATCGTGAGAAAAAAATGTTTTTTTCATTTATAATAAAATAGCCTTTCTGTAGATTCCGAAAACCATTATACCAGTTTATAAGAAAAGGGAAAAGAGAAATTTGTGTCAGCCAGAAACAGTATGATACAAGAGTTGAAGTAATAGCATACTTTGCATAATCTTTTTTGTGCAATATATTCATTTTTTTACATAAAAAGTATCGATTATGATACAATAATGACATAAAATAAGATATAATATAAAATATATCATAAAAAGGAGTGTAAAAAATGAAAAAAACATGGAAAAAATGGGTTGCATTAGGAATGACTTTTAGTATGATGGTGGGTATTGCTGGTTGTGGTAACAGTAAACATGCTGGTTCAGAAAATACAACGGAAGCAGCGAAAAAACAGGAAGCAGCTGCGCCAATCAAAATCGCAACAAAACCGATGACAGAACAGTTTATTTTAGGCGAAATGTTAAAATTAGTTATTGAAGATACTACGGATTATTCTGTGGAACTTACAAAAGGAATCGGAGGCGGTACAAATAATATTATGCCGGCTATGGAATCCGGTGACTTTGATTTATATCCGGAATATACTTCGTCTGGATATATCATGGTATTAAAACATGATTCAAATGGCATAAGTGATGAAGATATGTGGAAACAGCTTCAGAAAGAGTATAAGGATAAATATGATATGTCCTGGATTGGTCAGTATGGTTTTAACAATACGTATGCGCTTATTATAAGAGAAGAAGCTGCGAAAAAGTATAACCTGACAAAAACATCTCAACTGGCAGATGTTTCAGATGAGCTGGTTTTTGGTGGTAATTCTGATTATATTGAAAGAAAAGATGGATTCCATCTTCTTTGTGATACCTATGGATTAAAATTTAAAGATGTAAAAGATATTGATATTGGTCTTAAATATGAAGCATTGAAAAAGGGAGATATTGATGTTTCAAATGGTTTTACAACAGATGCACAGTTAAGTAATGATAATGTTCGTGTTCTAGAAGATGACAAGCATTTGCAGGTAAATTATTTTTGTTCTAATGTTGTAAGAAATGATACATTAAAATCACATCCTGGATTAGAAGAAGCGATTATGAAATTAGATAATTCGATTACTGACAAAGAAATGGCTTCTCTAAATTACAAAGTAGAAGTGGAAGGTAAAGAAGATGTACAGGTAGCGAAAGATTACCTTACAGAAAAAGGAATTATTAAATAATAATCTCAGACAGCGATAGAAGAATAAAAGGATCGACATAATGGAACTATTAAAAGAAATTTTGCAAATTTATATGGAACGCAGAGAATGGTTTCTGGAATTATTTGGGCAACATCTTAAAATTGCGGGAATTGCTATAGTACTAGCTGGTATTATGGGCTTACTTCTTGGCATATTTATTGCGGAGAAAGAATTTATGGCTCCAGTTATTTTAACACTGGCAAATATTTTCTATACGATTCCATCTATCTCTTTATTAGGAATTTTGATACCTTTTACCGGAATCGGAGATAAAACAGCGATCATTGCCTTGACCCTATATGGATTGATGCCAATGATTCGAAATACATACACCGGTATTTGTGGAGTCAGTCAGGAAATTATACAGGCTGCCAGAGGGATGGGGAGTACTGATATCCAGATTTTGTGGAGAATTAAACTTCCCTTAGCGCTCGGTGTTATTCTGGCCGGTGTCCGAAACATGGTGGTTATGACATTGTCAGTAACAGCGATTGCGGCATTTATTGGTGCCGGAGGATTAGGCGTTGCCATTTACAGAGGAATTACAATCTATAATCCAGCGCTTACTTTTGCCGGAAGTGTATTGATCGCCCTTCTTGCACTGATTGCAGATTTATTGCTTGGAATACTTGAAAATTATGTAAAGAAGAGAGGTGTGTCGCAGTGATACGAATGGAAGATGTATCGTATAGTTACGGAAAAAAAGAAGTACTGCATCACTTTAATCTTCATGTAAAAGAAGGAGAATTTCTTACAGTAATCGGCTGTTCCGGCTGTGGGAAGACAACGATGCTAAAGCTGATCAATGCGCTTCTTCTTCCTTCTTTGGGAACTGTTTATGTGCAGGGGCATGATATTACCAAAACAGATCATATAGCTTTGCGCAGAAGCATTGGTTATGCGATTCAGAATAAGGGACTTTTTCCACATATGACAGTAGAAGATAATATCGCTTATGTTTTAACTATCAGTGGACAGAAAAATAAAAAGCAAAACCAAAAGCGTGTTTTAGAACTTTTAAATTTGGTAGGACTTGAAGAATCTCTTTTAAAACGCCGTCCATCGGAACTGTCCGGTGGACAGCAGCAGCGTGTAGGTATTGCAAGAGCTTTGGCTGCAAAACCTAAAATTATGCTGATGGATGAACCTTTTGGAGCTTTAGATGAAATTACTCGGAAAATGATGCAGAAAGAACTGCTGGCACTTCATAAAAAGTTAGGTTTGACTGTCGTTTTTATTACGCATGATATCAGAGAGGCAATGAAGCTGGGTGATCGTGTGCTTGTCATGGATCAGGGAAGAGCTGTACAGTTAGATAGACCGGAAGTGATTCTTTCCCATCCGGCAAATGCCTTTGTACAGGAATTGATTAGTGACTAGTGACATTCTTGCTATCTATAGATGTAGTCATTTCATATCTGATGATATAACATTTGTTACTTCTTTTTTGTACCGCAGAATAGTAAAATAAATTCAAGAATGCCATGGTATTCTTGGATTTATTTTATGGATAGATTTACATCATGTATAAATTAATTTTAGGGAGTAAATGAGGTGAAATATTATGGAACATACGAAATTAACGGAATTATTACATCAGGTGGCTTCCGGTGATATCAGTGTAGAAAAGGCTGCATTAGAGTTGAAGACAGAGCCGTTTGAAGATCTTGGTTTTGCAAAACTTGATCATCACAGAAAGATTCGTCAGGGAGCGGCAGAGGTAATTTATGGTGCCGGAAAAACTCCAGAACAGATATTAAAGATTACAGAAGCTTTTCGAAAAAAAAGCGATAGTGCCGTATTGATTACAAGAATGAGCCAGGAAGCGGCAGATCTTGTGAGTGCAAGTCTTCCGCTGCATTATAATGCACTTAGTAAAACTGGTATTGTAGGAGAACTTCCGAAGAAAGACGGAAATGGAAAAATAGTCATTGCAACGGGTGGGACAAGCGATTTGCCTGTAGCGGAAGAAGCTGCTCTAACTGCTGAAATTCTTGGGAATGAAGTTGTAAGAATTTATGATGTTGGTGTTGCAGGTATCCATCGTTTGTTAGCATATTCCGAAGATTTAATGAGTGCCCAGGTTATCGTTGTTATTGCCGGAATGGAAGGCGCTCTTGCCAGTGTGGTAGGTGGGCTTGCTGATTGTCCGGTTATCGCGGTACCGACCAGTGTTGGATATGGCGCTTCTTTTGGAGGTTTGTCCGCTCTTTTATCAATGCTTAACTCCTGCGCAAGCGGAGTCAGTGTTGTCAATATTGATAATGGTTTTGGTGCTGGTTATATGGCAAGTATGATTAATCATGTCTCTGTGAAAAATCCAGAAAACGTAAGAATGCAGCCACATCATTTACATAAACATTCATAAAAAACAAAGCTTACTATAAAAGATAGAAATGTAAAGGAGAGTAGTTAAAATATGAAAACATTATATTTGGAATGTAATATGGGAGCTGCCGGAGATATGCTTACGGCAGCACTTACGGAATTAATGCCTGATCCGGATGCTTTTGTGCAGCAATTGAATGATTTACAGATCCCTCAGGTAAAGATTAAGCGAACAACAATAGCAAAATGCGGTATTATGGGAACGCATATGGAAGTAACCGTAAATGGAGAAGAAGAAAAAAGTGTTGATGTGCCATTGCATATGCATGAACACCATTATGAAGATCATGATCATATACATGAACATCACCATGCGGGACATGATCATGTGCATGAACATCACCATGAGGAGCATGACCATGTGCATGAACATCACCACGAGGGGCATGACCATGTACATGAGCACACACATGGACACAGTCATCATCATACGAGTATGAAAGATATTGAGCATATTATCGGGCATCTGAATGTACCAGAAAAGGTAAAAGAGGATGCGATTGCCGTATACAAATTAATTGCAGATGCAGAGAGCCATGCTCATGGATGTCCGGTGGAGGAAATACATTTTCATGAAGTTGGAGCCATGGATGCAGTAGCAGATATTGTCGGGGTTTGTCTTGCAGTTTATAAACTTGCTCCGGAACAGATCATAGCTTCTCCTGTTCATGTTGGTTATGGTCAGATTCACTGTGCCCATGGTATTCTTCCAATCCCGGCACCTGCAACAGCGCATATTCTGCAGGGAATTCCGATTTATGGTGGAAGAATTGAAGGAGAGCTTTGCACACCGACCGGAGCAGCTCTTTTAAAACATTTTGCGCAATCTTTTGGTCAGATGCCAATGATGTCTGTAGAAAAAACAGGTTATGGTATGGGAATGAAAGACTTTACTGATGCAAACTGCCTTCGTGCGATTATCGGAGAAAGTATAGAAGAACAAGAGTATACAGGGTGTCATGGTGAACCACAGGAAATGGATTCCATTATAGAACTTTGCTGTAATCTTGATGATATGACTCCGGAAAAGATTGGATTTGTCACAGAACTTTTGATGAAAGAAGGAGCTTTTGATGTCTATACGACAAATATTCAGATGAAGAAAAACCGTCCGGCAATCATGCTTACTTGTATGTGTGCCAAAGAAGACAGAGAGAAGTTTCTTACGCTTATTTTAAAACATACAACTACACTGGGGGTTCGTGAATATAACTGTAAACGCTATGGACTGAAAAGAAAAATCAAAGAAATAGAAACTATATATGGAACGGTTCATGTCAAAGCTGCTTCCGGATACGGTATTGTAAAGGAAAAACCAGAATATGAAGATATGGCAAGAATCGCGAAAGAAAAGAACATTTCATTGTCAGAAGTAGAAAAAGAAATCTACAAAAAATTGAGTGAAAATAAAGCAAGGTAATACAAAATATATAAATAGTAAGTTTATAAAAAAGCTATTTTTCCATCTTTAAACAGTAAATATATTGGTTGAAATCATGTCCAAAAAGAGATAAAGTATATTTGTAATGATAGAATATTTCATTTTAAATTTAAATTTAGAAAGGGATTATGAACATGGAAAAATCAAAAGTATATTTTACTGACTTTAGGGCAAAGTTAGGAGAGGGACTTCCAATGAAGTTAAAAAGACTTCTGAAAAAGGCTGGAATCTCCAAAATTGACATGGAAAATAAATTTGTAGCCATTAAAATGCATTTTGGAGAACTTGGTAACATAAGTTTTTTACGTCCCAATTATGCCAAAGCGGTTGCTGATGTAGTAAAAGAATTAGGTGGAAAGCCATTTTTAACAGATTGTAATACGTTATATCCGGGAAGCCGTAAGAACGCATTAGAACATTTGCAGTGCGCCTGGGAGAATGGCTTTACAGCAATGACGGTTGGATGCCCTATTTTAATTGCAGACGGTTTAAAAGGAACAGATGATATTGAGGTACCTGTTGAGGGCGGCGAATACATAGAAAAAGCAAAGATTGGACGAGCAATCATGGATGCAGACATTTTTATTAGTTTAAGCCACTTTAAAGGTCATGAAACGACTGGATTTGGCGGAGCGATTAAAAATATCGGTATGGGCTGTGGCTCTCGTGCAGGAAAAAAGGAACAGCATACGAATGGTCAGCCAACGATTCATGAAGAATTATGTCGTGGATGCCGTCGCTGTATGAGAGAATGTGCGAATAATGGTCTTGCATTTGATGAAGAGACAAAGAAGATGCATATTGATGGAACGAATTGTGTAGGATGTGGAAGATGCATTGGCGCATGTAACTTTGATGCGATTGAATTTGAAAATTGGGCGGCAACAAAAGATTTAAATTGCAGAATGGCAGAATACACAAAAGCAGTAATTAATGGAAGACCGAATTTCCATATTTCACTTGTTGTTGATGTATCCCCAAACTGTGACTGCCATGTGGAAAATGATGCACCAATTCTTCCGAATATCGGAATGTTCGCATCTTTTGATCCATTAGCATTGGATCAGGCATGTGTAGATGCCTGCTTAAAGATGCAGCCGCTTCCAAACAGTCAGCTTTTTGAAAATATGCACAGGGAAGGTTTCTGTGATCATCATGATCATTTTGAAAATACTACGCCTGAGTCTGAATACAAAACCTGTCTGGAACATGCAGAAAAGATTCATCTCGGAAACAGAAATTATGAGCTAATTGTAATGAAGTAGCATTTTTGTCTTGCATTTTTGTTAAGATAAGCGTATTATAAATACAATTGAACAAAAGGGGAGCTTGTATTACAGGCTGAGAGGAAGGTATGACCTTCGACCCATTAACCTGATTTGGATAATGCCAACGTAGGGAAGCATATATATTTTTGTATATTTTTACGGGAAGTTACCGAATCGGTTACTTCTCGTTTTTTTATGTTACAGGAGGTGAAGGCATGGTAAAAATTAACGGACAAGACTGTGATAAGGCAGGGATTTCAGTTGCAGAGTATCTTGCAGCGGAGAATTATAATGTAAATCATATTGTTGTGGAGTACAATCTTACGATCATTCCAAAAGAACAGTATGGTCAGACCATTCTTAAAGATGGAGACGAAGTCGAAATCGTCAGTTTTATGGGTGGTGGATGTTAATAATTTTTATGAATTATTAAAAAAGAGATGTAATTATATAGAATCAATTTATTAATATAATATAGGTTGGTTTAGAATAATCACAAACCAGTTTAGAAAGAAGGGTGTTTTATTATGCAGACAGAAGATAAGTTAATCATTGGCGGTCATGAATTTGAATCTCGTTTTATTCTTGGTTCAGGAAAGTATTCTATGAAACTGATTGAAGCAGCGGTACGCGATGCCGGAGCACAGATTATTACGTTAGCAGTTCGAAGAGCGAATACAAAAGAACATGAAAATATTTTAGATTATATTCCAAAGGATGTGACACTGTTACCAAACACTTCCGGAGCGAGAAATGCACAGGAAGCAGTGCGAATCGCACGATTAGCAAGAGAACTTGGCTGTGGAAATTTTGTAAAAGTAGAGATTATGCGTGATAGTAAGTATCTTCTTCCGGATAATCAGGAAACGATTAAGGCGACAGAACTCCTTGCAAAAGAAGGATTTGTTGTTATGCCATATATGTATCCGGATTTAAATGTTGCCAGGGATCTTGTGAATGCAGGAGCAGCCTGCGTTATGCCGTTAGCATCTCCGATTGGTTCTAACAAAGGATTAGCTACGAAAGAGTTCATCCAGATTTTAATTGATGAGATTGATCTTCCGATTATCGTAGATGCAGGAATCGGTAAGCCTTCACAGGCATGTGAGGCAATGGAGATGGGTGCAGCAGCAATTATGGCAAATACTGCGTTGGCAACTGCCGGTGATCTTCCAATGATGGCTGCAGCTTTTCGTCAGGCAATCGAAGCAGGAAGAAAGGCATATTTATCCGGTTTGGGACGTGTGCTTACAAGAGGAGCAGCTGCATCAGACCCACTGACAGGATTTTTACATTAAAAGCGTTGCTGGAAAAGAGGTATTATAATGGAAAACCAGTTTTTAATCGATTCAGAATACTTATCGAAAGAAGCGTTAGAGAAGAAACACCGCCTGGAAACAGACCCTTCCTCAAGAAAGAATCATATGGAATATATGGAAGGAATGGAACAGATCAAATCAGATGTCATGGATAAAGTGATGAGTCAGATGCATTCCTATGATTATGAAAAGTATACAGCAAAAGATGTAAAAGCAGCGTTAGAACATGAAACTTGTTCTATTGAAGATTTTAAGGCATTATTATCTCCGGCTGCCGCACCATTTTTAGAGCAGATGGCACAGAAAGCAAAAATAGAAACAAGCAAACATTTTGGAAATACGGTATATCTTTTTACCCCTCTTTATATAGCAAACTATTGCGAAAACTATTGCGTTTATTGTGGTTTTAACTGTTATAATCATATTAACCGCATGCAGCTTAATATGGAGCAGATTGCTCATGAGATGAAAGTAATCGCTGATTCCGGTATGGAAGAGATTTTAATACTTACAGGAGAGAGCAGGGCAAAAAGTGATGTCAAATATATTGGAGAAGCATGTAAGCTTGCCAGCAAGTATTTTCGTATGGTCGGTCTCGAAATTTATCCGGTAAATACAGATGAATATCGTTATCTGCATGAATGTGGTGCAGATTATGTTACAGTTTTTCAGGAAACCTATGATTCCGATAAATACGAGACGTTACATTTGATGGGACATAAGAGGGTATGGCCATATCGTTTTGAAGCACAGGAAAGAGCTCTTATGGGCGGAATGCGAGGTGCTGGATTTTCAGCTCTTCTTGGCTTATCCGATTTTCGAAAAGATGCCCTGGCAAGTGCTCTGCATGTTTATTATCTACAGAGAAAGTATCCACAGGCAGAACTCTCCCTTTCTTGTCCAAGACTTCGTCCAATTATTAATAATGACAAGATCAATCCTTTAGATGTAGGAGAAAAACAACTTTGTCAGGTTTTATGCGCTTATCGTATTTTCCTTCCATTTGTCGGAATTACGGTTTCTTCCAGAGAAAGTGAAACATTTCGAAATGGTATTGTAAAGATTGCGGCAACAAAAGTATCCGCCGGGGTTTCTACAGGAATCGGTGACCACGAAAGTAAATATACCGGAAAGGAGGAGGACGGTGAGCAGGGCGATGAACAGTTTGAGATTAATGATGAACGAAGTTTTAAGAAAATGTACGAGGATATTTCAGAAGAAGGTCTGCAGCCGGTCTTAAACGATTACCTTTATGTCTGATCTTATATGTATCACAAACAGGAAACTTTGTAGCAATAACTTTTCAGACCAGATAGAAATGATTGCCAGTGCGCATCCAAAAGCTATTGTATTAAGAGAGAAAGATCTTTCTGAGAAAGAATATGAGCAATTAGCCAGACAGGTAATGCAAATTTGTCAGAAGCATGGAACACAGTGTATTCTCCATAGTTTTTCTAATGTAGCAATTGCACTTGGGGCAGAGGCAGTGCATATGCCATTACCATTACTTCAAAAAATGACACCGCAAGAAAAATCACATTTTCAAATAATTGGAGCTTCTTGTCATTCTTTAGAAGAAGCAAAAGAAGCACAGGATTTAGGATGTACCTATATTACTGCCGGGCACATTTTCCTCACTGACTGTAAAAAAGGATTACCAGGAAGGGGACTTCCTTTTTTAGAAGAGATCTGCAAAGCGGTTAGAATTCCGGTATATGCAATTGGAGGAATCTCTTCACAGAACATTGAGTCCGTCAGGAAGACAGGGGCAGCAGGAGCATGTATCATGAGTGGTTTTATGCGGTGTAAGACTGTGGAAGAAATCATGTAAATGCTATTACTTTTAAAACTTTATATACTCCTAAGGATTAAGAATTGCATTTTTCGACAGAAAATGTTAAGATAAATGCGGTAAAATATTAATTTTTCTATTATTTATGCAGGTATACAGCAGATAAATTGCATAATCAGAGCATAATTTTTATAATTTATAATAAAGAGGGCAATTTTGCTAACCGATGCTTATATGTATATGTTTATATGTAAAGATATAAAACAATCTGTAAATAATATAGTAAACAGCAAGATAATAGAAAACCATTAGGAGGTAATATGAGTAGAATGACGAACAATATGTCAGAAGAACTATTCAAAGTGGATGGAAAGACATCAGTTGGTGAAACCCTTCCGCTTGCCCTGCAACATGTGGTGGCCATGATTGTAGGATGTGTTACACCGGCAATCATTGTAGCTGGTGTAGCTGGATTATCCGAACAGGATTCGGTTATCTTAATTCAGGCAGCCCTTACAATGTCAGCAATCACAACACTTATTCAAGTAGTTCCGCTGCTTAGAACAGGTAAAGTTTCGATTGGTTCCGGGCTTCCGGTTATTATGGGTATCAGTTTTGCCTATGTGCCAACAATGCAGGCAATTGCAGGAACCTTTGATATTGCAACCATTTTAGGAGCGCAGATTGTCGGAGGTATTGTAGCGGTTATCGTTGGTATTTTTATCAAACAGATTCGTAAGTTTTTTCCACCATTAATTACTGGTACGGTTGTATTTGCTATTGGACTTTCTTTATATCCGACAGCAATTAATTACATGGCAGGTGGAGCAAGTAATGAAAGCTATGGCTCCTGGCAGAACTGGCTTGTAGCAATTATTACACTCTGTATCGTAACGGTACTCAATCATTATGGAAAAGGAATCTGGAAACTGGCATCCATATTAATTGGAATCATTGCAGGATATATCATTTCATTATTCTTTGGAATGGTTGATTTTTCTGCCGTAGTAAATGCATCCTGGTTTGCGTTACCAAAACCAATGCATTTTGGTGTTACGTTTGAACCTTCTTCTTGTGTAGCAATTGGAGTATTATTTGCGATCAACTCTATTCAGGCAATTGGAGACTTTTCTGCGACAACGACAGGAGGGCTTGACCGTATGCCTACAGATGAAGAATTAAGCGGTGGTATCGTAGGCTATGGTTTAAGCAATATTTTCTGTGCAGTATTTGGTGGTCTTCCAACAGCTACATACAGTCAGAATGTAGGTATCGTAGGTTCCACAAAAGTTGTTGCAAAAAGAGTATTTGAAACTTCTGCAATTATTATCCTTATTGCAGGATTAATTCCGAAGTTTTCTTCAGTACTGACAACAATACCATACTGTGTACTTGGTGGAGCAACTGTTTCTGTATTTGCATCAATTGCAATGACAGGAATTAAGCTCATTACAACGGCACCGATGGATTTTAGAAATACAACGGTAGTTGGTTTATCCATCGCACTTGGAATGGGTGTGACACAGGCTAATGCAGCACTGGCAACCTTCCCGGAATGGGTAACAACAATCTTTGGAAAATCCCCGGTAGTATTAGCAACAATCACTGCAGTATTTTTAAATCTGGTATTACCAAAGTCAGAACAATCCTGATTTATAGATTTAATGTAGACGAAAAAAGAAAAAAATAATACATCCCATCTGCTCTGTAGTCGCTGTATTTAAGATGCTCGTCCGCATCTTAAACACGCTCCGAAGCCGCATCTGGGATGTATTATTTTTTTCTTTTTTCTGGCTATCTAAATCTACAGTTTGGTGAGAATGGAGTCCTCCAGAAGGTTATGACTTTCCGGGAAATTAAAGCCTAATGGATTGACGCATTCTTCTGGGAAAACCCCTTATTTTTTCACCCAAAATCCTGATTTTATCTGGCGCCAAAGAACAGAAAAGCAGAAACTTTATATAGAATAAAAATGTGATGTCGGAGCAAGTAAAAATGCCGGTCAGGCATTTTCTATGCCGCGACTATCTTCACATTTTATTCTATATAAAGTTTCTGCTTTTCGTTTCTTTAGTTCATCAAATCAGGATTTAATTATTTATTTCTCCTAAGTATCTGTAAATTGTTGCCTGTGAACAGGAGAATCTTTTTGCGACAAAAGGTATGGAGCCTTTTAATTGAAATAAACCCTGTTCATGAAGCTTTATCATAATCTCTTTTCGCTCATTCTGATTCAGACGGTCTACTGGTGTTTTAAGATTGGCAGTTGCATCATTGAAAATCTGTTCTCTTAGAGCTGCAACGTCTATTGCAAAGTTTTCCGTAATACTGCTGGATAAATCTTTTATATTATCCGTACTATTTGAAAGTCCAAAAGCTATATTTTTAACAAAATTTCCAGGATGGATCATGGAAAATAATTTCTCGTGAAGCTCCATATATCGGCTGTCATCGAAGTTAATACATAAAAGACCAATCGGATTCCCGTTGGAGTCTTTAATGAACATACTAGAAGAACGGAGAATATGTCCATTTTCCGCAACACCTTTATAATTGGCAATAAAATCATTCTCCTCATATACTTTGGAGGAAAGCATCTGAAATACAGCACTTGTAAGAGGACTGCCAATAGTCCTTCCGCTGATATGACCATTTTCGATTGCAATTACAGAATGATTCTTATTGGATAGGTCCTGAAGAACGACTTCGTAATCCGGGCCTAATACGCTGCCTAAAAACTTTACAGTGGTTTTATAGGAATAAAGTAAATCTAACATAACGGTTCCTTTCACCCTAACATCTTTATAGTGGAGTTGATAATTATTTACCAAGCAGAAAAATTATTATTGTGATAAAAATTTCTATAAATAAAATACCATAAAATGCGATAAAAATACAGTTTTTTTGAGAAAACAATGGATTGACTTTCCTAATTTTCCCCGATATAGTTATGTAAGAATGGAAAAATGGAGGAAGAATGATGGCAAAAAAGAAAATTTACGCCGTAAGAAAAGGAAATAAAACAGGATTATTTTATTCATGGGATGAATGTAAAAAAGCAGTGCATGGCTATTCTGGAGCAGAATATAAGGGATTTTTAACGAAGGAAGAAGCAGAAGATTTTTTAAATATTGGAGCAGTTAAGACAGCTACTGGTAAAAATTTTTCAACAGCAGCAACAAGTATAGATTCTAGTCCATTGACAACCTCAACACCTAACCGGCTTGTTGTTTATGTAGACGGAAGTTTTGACGTAAATCTTCAAAAATATTCTTTTGGCTGTGTTATTTTACTGGAAGATGGAAGAATCCTCGAGCGATATGGAAATGGTGAGGAGCCGGAACTTCTGGCTATTCGTAATGTAGCCGGAGAGATGTATGGAGCAATGTATGCAGTACAGTGGGCATTTGAAAACGGTTATTCTTCTGTTGTTCTTCATTATGATTATGAGGGAATTGAAAAATGGGCAACGGGTGTATGGACTGCGAAGAATCCACATACGAAGAAATATGTTGCATTTATGAGAAATATGCAGGAGAAGATGGAAGTTATATTCCAGAAAGTAAGAGCACACTCCGGAGATTATTATAATGAACAGGTTGATCAGCTTGCAAAGAAAGCTTTAATAAACGGGAATGGAATACCAGCTATCGATAAAATAAAAAAATAGGAGTTACAAATCAAAAAACATACAAATATCATATTTACTAATAATGTTTCCGAATATATTATCGTGAATTTATATAAAACTCTATTGTGTTTTTATAGGTATTCATGTTATTATACATAAAAGAGAAGGTCTTTTATAATTTCACAAAAGGGAGGAAACAAATATGGTAAAACGAAAAACATTAGTAAGTATATTAATAAGCTTATTGCTTTGCGTAGGATTACTTCCACTGAAGACTTTAGCTGCACCTGCTGCACCTGCTGGGGAATGGACTGATTATGTAGCAGACTCTTTTGCAAGCGGTAAAGGAACAAAAGAAGACCCCTATATAATTAATTCCCCAAAACAGCTGGCTAAATTAGCAAAAGATATCAATTCCGGAATTGCAGATCAAGAATATACTCATAATAAAGAATACTTTTTATTAGGTAATGATATTGATTTATCCGCACACCGTTGGATTCCAATTGGCTCTGGAACTTCTACAAGTACAAGTTCTTTTCATTCTTTTACCGGATATTTTGATGGTGCGAATAAAACAATTTCTGGTTTATATGTAGACGAAAGTTCTGAAAGATTTAGTGCGGGATTATTCGGTCACGTTTCCGGAATTGAAATCAAAAATGTTATAATTAAGGATGGTTATGTAAAAACGGAAGTCGATTCCACATCACAAGATGCTGCCGGCCTACTAATTGGTAGTGCAACACAAGGGTATGGTCTTAGTACTACTGTTTCTAACTGTCATGTCAGTGGAACTATTGAAAGTAATAGTGCTCTGACCGGTGGTTTGGCAGGTTATAATAGTTATGGTACTTATAAAGATTGTAGTACAGATATTACGATAAATGGACATGGCTGCAGTGGTGGATTTATCGGAAGCGATTTCTCAGGTAGTTATGAGAATTGTACAGCAAAAGGAAATCTGTCTGGTAAATGGAGCGTTGGAGGATTTGCCGGAATATTATTTTGGGAAAGTGAAGCAAAGCATTGTATTGCAGATGTGAAGGTTACTGCAAATGACTGGAATGCAGGAGGCTTTGTTGGTTACATAGAAGATAATGTAACTATTCATAATTGTATTTCTTATGGTGATGTACATAGTAAGGTGAATGGATGGGAACCTAAGGTAGGAGGATTTACTGGCATAAGTAATCTGAATTGTTCTATTGATAATAGCTATGCAGCAGGTAAGGTGACTGCTGAATCTACAAATTATAAAGCAGGCGGTTTTGTTGGTTATGATAAGGGTGGTACGGTTACTTCCTGTAGTTATGATGCAAAGAAGAATCCAGAATTAAAAGGTGTAGGACAAACAGAAACCGCAGGAACGAATAGTATCCTTCCTCAGGACAATATTCGTTCTATTATCTGCACCGCTTATTATGGAGATCATGACTGGGATGAATCAAAGGAAATCATAAAGGAGAAACCAACTGATGTAAAAGAAGGCAGTAAGGGATATCTTTGTAAAAGATGTGGTGATTATAAAGAAATCGCTAAAATAAAGCCGATTTTACCTTCTCCTAAAGTAGATATTACAGCTCTTAAAGTGAATTTGTCAGAGACAGAATACACTTATAACGGAAAAGTAAAACAGCCAGCAGTTATTATTAAGGATCAAAACGGCAACGTGATCTCTTCAACGAATTATGCTGTAACATATGCTTCTGGAAGAAAAAAACCAGGAACATATTTCGTACAGATTACTATGAAAGGAAACTATACTGGTACACAAACAGTATTGTTTAACATTCGTGGTAAAAAGATGCCTGCGCCGAAATTAAAAGCTCATTCAAGGGCTTTAAAAGTTACATGGAAAAAACAAAAAGCAATAACAGGATACCAGATTCAGTATTCAACAAATGCAAAATTTAAAAAGTCAAAAACAAAGATAGTAAAAATAGCAAAAGGTAGACAGACATCTAAGTTTATTAAAAAACTAAAAGCAAGGAAAAAATATTATGTTCGTGTACGAAGCTATAAAACTACAAAAATTGGAGGTAAAACCTATAACGCTTATTCTGTATGGTCAAAAACCAAAAAGGTTATCGTGAAAAAGTAAGGAATATTTATCTTTCTATGACAGCGGTTCTGTGCAATAGCATGGAACCGCCGTTTTTATTTTTCATAAAAACGCAACTCATTTGTATTTTCTTCTTGACTTTTCTCTTGAAAATGTCTAGAATATGAAATTGCAATCGACTTGCGTTTTTAAGGTTATAAGGAAAAATAGAATTACAAAGTGATAATGCTCGTAATGCTATAGAAAAGCTGGTTAAAGGACAGGAAAGGAAAGCGATTTATGAAACGGTTATTTAAAAAGAGAAGAATGTTATCTGCAAGTTCTCTGTTGCTGATGAGTCTTTTTCTGTGTCTTTTTTTATCGGTAGGTTGTTCTGTGATAAAAAATAACGCAGCAGAGACTCCGAATATTTTTGTCAATGAAAAAAAAGATAACAATGCAGAAGAGGATGTTATGGAGAAGGTTTCTAGTGATAAGATTTCAATTGTCTGTACTACTTTTCCGCAATATGACTGGGTGAAAAATATTATCGGAAATCAAGAGATGCGTTTTGATATAACATTATTACTGGATAATGGTGTGGATATGCATAGTTATCAGCCTACGATATGTGATATTGCAATTGCCGGTTCCGGGGATCTTTTTATTTATGTTGGAGGAGAATCTGATGCATGGGTTAGAGATGCTTTAAAAGAAGCGAAAAATAAAGATTTAAAAGTAATCAATCTTATGGATGTTTTAGGCAATTCTGTAAAGGAAGAGGAAGTTGTAGAAGGAATGCAGGAAGGAAAAGGCTTTTTGGGACATTCTCATAAAGAAGGGGAAGAAGCAGATGATGTGGAAGAAGAACCAGAATATGATGAGCATATTTGGCTTTCTATCCGGAATGCAAAAATCCTTGTTAAAAATATTGCACAAGAAATAGCAAATATTGATGTTAAAAATGCAGAAATTTATGAGAAAAATGCGGACTCTTATATTAAAAAGCTTGATCACTTGGATAAACAGTACGCTGCTACGATAAAAAACGGAAAGTATAAAGCGATTTTATTTGGAGATCGTTTTCCATTTCGCTATCTTGCAAATGATTATCAACTAAAATATTATGCGGCATTTGCTGGCTGTAGTGCAGAGACAATGGCAGGATTTGAAACGGTAACATTTCTTGCTCAAAAGATAGATACATTGCATTTGCCAGTCATATTAACAATAGAGAATTCAGATGGCCGGATTGCGGAATCAATCAAAGCGAATACAGCAAAGAAAGATCAGGGTATACTGGTAATGAATTCTTTGCAATCCGTTACAAACGAACAGCTTTTAGATGGAATCACATATTTGAAAGTAATGCGTGAGAACTTATCTGTTTTATCAAAAGCATTAAATTAAATAAAGAGGTATTCTTTAATTGAAAAAAGATTGAAACGTTGTAAATATTGTATCAAAATATTGCTATTAAAAAATAGAACAGTAATATTCTTCAGGGAAAGAGGGGATAGAGATGGCTTATCTTACATGTAAAAACTTAACATTAGGATATGAGGGACATGCCATTGTATCAGATTTGAATTTTAAAGTTGGAAAAGGTGATTATCTTTGTATTGTAGGGGAAAATGGAACAGGGAAAAGTACATTGATCAAAACACTTCTTCATCTACAGGATGCGATCAGTGGAGAAGTGATGGCTGGTGACGGATTAAAAGCTTACGAAGTGGGATATCTGCCACAGCAAACGGTTGTTCAGAAAGATTTTCCGGCAACTGTAGAAGAAATCGTTCTTTCCGGTACGCTTGCAAAATGCGGATGGCGTCCTTTCTACAGTAAAGTGGAAAAACGTATGGCAGAGGAAAAAATGAAGAAAATGGATGTTTGGAATCTTCGAAAGTCCTGTTATCGAAATCTTTCCGGAGGGCAGCAGCAGAGAACTCTTTTGGCAAGAGCATTATGTGCCACCAGTAAGGTGATTTTATTAGATGAGCCGGTTACAGGTCTTGATCCAAAGGTAACAGCGGAATTTTACCAGGTAACAAAAGATTTAAATGAAGAGGGAATCGCAGTTGTTATGGTTTCCCACGATGTGCAGGCACTTACTTATGCAACACACATTCTTCATATGGATCAAAGAGATTCTTTTTACGGAACAAAAGAAGAGTATATGAACAGTGATAAGTGGAAGTTATTTAAAAACACAGAAGAAGACAGAATAGGGGGAGAGAAAAAATGACACACATCTTGCAGGAGCTTTCTTTTTATCTATCCTACCCGTTTGTGCGATATGCATTGATCGTCGGAGTTTTAATTGCATTGTGTTCTTCTCTTTTAGGAGTAACACTTGTGTTGAAGCGTTTTTCTTTTATTGGAGATGGCCTCTCCCATGTCGCTTTTGGAGCTATGGCAGTTGCTACTATTTTCAAATTGGTAAATAATACTATTTTTATTATGCCGGTAACGATCATTGCGGCGGTTTTGCTTCTTAGGACCGGGCAAAATACGAAGATAAAAGGGGATGCTGCCATAGCGATGCTTTCAGTAAGTGCATTGGCAGTAGGATATCTTGTTATGAATATTTTTTCTACATCGGCAAATGTATCGGGAGATGTCTGTTCAACGTTATTTGGTTCTACAACGATTCTTACATTAACGGAAGGGGAAGTGATTAGCTGTATTATTATGTCTGTATTGGTTGTTGCATTTTTCATTTTGTTCTATAATCGGATTTTTGCAGTTACGTTTGATGAGAATTTTACAAAAGCGATTGGAAAAAATGCAGAAGGCTATAATCTGATGATTGCAGTAATTACCGCAGTAATCATTGTACTTGCAATGAGTCTGGTCGGTTCCCTTTTAATATCAGCACTTATTATATTTCCTGCGCTTTCTGCGATGCGTGTAGCCCGGTCTTTCAAAGGTGTGGTTGTTTATGCAGCGATTCTTTCTGTTATTGGTGCATTTTTTGGAATTGTGCTTTCTATTTTATGCTCTACACCTGTAGGAGCAACTATAGTAATTCTTGATTTGATTCTCTTTTTTATAAATTGTATAATTGGAAAAATAATGGGAAGATGATAAAAAATATCATTATTATAAATTCAGTATTATTGTTAAAATGGGGAGAAAAATAATATTTAACAGAAATTTTACCAAATATTTCTGAAAAGAGATGGACATATAACTACAAAAAATGTATAATGAGTATAATAATGAGTAAAATACGAATTATGGGCAGATCAGTCGAAAGTCTGAGACGCGAAGCTAGAGGGCCTGTAACATGGCAGTAAGCTACTACGTTTAAGATGCATTGTCTGAAGAGACAGTGCATCTTTGTTTTTTTTCAGAAATAAAGGGAGACGATGTATGAAAAAGAAAAAATGGAACAGATTTCTCGCTGTAGTGTTGTTAGCGATGATAGTGGCATTGCTTTTATCAGGCTGTGGGAAAAAGAGCAGGAAACAGGAAAATAAAGAAACGATCCGGGTGTATTTGTGGAGTACGAATCTGTATGAGAAATACGCACCGTATATCCAGTCTCAGCTTCCGGATGTAAATATTGAATTTGTAGTGGGAAATAATGATCTTGATTTTTATCGGTTTCTTCAGGAAAATGATGGTATGCCAGATATTATTACCTGCTGCCGTTTTTCTCTGCATGATGCGCTGCCATTACAAAATAGTCTGATGGACTTGTCTACTACGAATGAAGCAGGAGCTGTCTATAATTCTTATCTTAACAGCTTTATGAATGAGGACGGCAGTGTGAACTGGCTTCCGGTTTGTGCGGATGCGCATGGATTTGTTGTTAATAAAGCACTTTTTGAGAAATATAATATTCCCCTTCCTAGAGATTATAAAAGCTTTGTTTCGGCATGTCAGGCATTCGAGAAGGTAGGAATTCGAGGATTTGTTGCTGACTATTTTTATGATTATACTTGTATGGAAACGCTGCAGGGACTGTCTGCTTCAGAACTTTCCTCTACAGATGGACGCAAGTGGAGAACCGCATATAGTGATCCGGCAAGTACGGAAAAAGTTGGGCTTGATAATGTTGTCTGGCCGGATGCTTTTGAACGGATGGAACAATTTATTAAAGATACAAAACTTGGACCGGATGATCTTAATCTTGATTACGATACAGTAGATAATTTATATCAGAACGGGGAACTGGCTATGTACTTTGGAAGTTCTTTTGGAGTTAAGAAGTATAAAGATCAGGGAATAGATACCGTATTTCTGCCGTTTTTTGAACAGAATGGAGAAAAGTGGATAATGACCACTCCTTATTTCCAGGTTGCTTTAAACAGTGAATTGGAAAAAGATGAGACACGCAGAGATAATGCGATGAAGGTTCTTAAGGTAATGCTTTCTGCAAAGGCACAGAATATAATTGCTGACGGACAGGATACGCTTAGTTACAGTCAGGATGTACCTCTTCGTCTTACAGATTATCTAAAGGATGTAAAATCAGTAATTGAAGAGAATCATATGTATATTCGTATTGCTTCTAATGATTTTTTCAGTGTTTCCCAAAATGTGGTTTCAAAGATGATTACAGGTGAATATAACTCTCAGCAGGCATACCAAGCTTTTGATTCCATGCTCCGACAATCGGAAGATACTTCTAACGAAAAAGTAGTTTTGAACTCCACGAAATCATATTCTAATTATTTTCATAGTGACGGAGGAAATGAATCGTATTCCGTAATGGCGAATACACTGCGCGGATGTTATAAAAGTGATGTCTTACTTGCAACCAGTAATAGTTTTACCGGCAGTGTGCTTCAGGCAGATTATACGGAAAAGATGGCGGGAAATATGATTATGCCGAATGGTCTGTGTGCTTATAAAAAGAAAATGAGTGGTGCAGAATTATTGGAAACAGTCCAATCTTTTGTGGAAGGTACAAAGGGAGGTTTCCAGCCTTTTAATAAAGGTTCTTTACCTGTTGTCAGTGGAATTTCCATTGAAGTAAAGGAAAAGAATGGAAAGTATACGCTACTTAATATCAAGAAAGACGGAAAGCAGATTAAGGAAGATGATACGTTTACTGTGACTTGTCTTGCGACAGAGAATAAAATGACTCCTTTTCTTACAGATGAGGACCATGGGTTTACAAAAGAGGAACAGCAGGTAAAAGATACTTGGGTGGATTATGTGTTACAAGGTAATGCCGTACTTGCAGAGCCTGAACAATATATTACTTTGAGGGAATAAAAATGACTGATACGAAGTATAGTATGAAAATGAAGAAACAGTTCAAAAGTAAACGAGCAGGAACCTTACTTGCTGCTATTGTTTTACTTGTTGGAATTGTTACGGTCAGCATCCAGTATTTTAATTTTGTATCGCAGACGGTTTATCATGAAAGTGTTTCTCATTTGACTGAGATTTTCCATCAATCAAACAGTGCATTAAATGAGTTAGTCAATAAAAATCTGACGTATCTTCATATGTGGAGTGAATATTTACAGAATACTTCAAGTGAAAGTGAAATTCGTGATTGCATAGATAAAGCGCAGAAAGAGACGGAGTTTTCCAACTTTTATTTTCTGTCAGCCGAGGGAAATTATCAAACGGTGGCAGGGGAAACAGGGTATCTTGGATTACAGGGAAATCTTGAAGATCAGATCACACAGAAGAAAGATATTATCATGAACGCAACCTTGCCTGGAAAGCCACAATTACTTGTGTTTGCCTGCCCGGAAGTTTCTGGAACGTATCAGGGATTTGAATATGATGCTATTGCAGTTGCATACAACAACTCTGATATTGTAAAAGTACTGGATATCGCAGCTTTTGATGGGAGTACAAGCAGTTATGTCATTCAATCGGATGGACGTGTCATGATTAATCATGCTGTAAACACACAAAAAGATGTATATAACTTTTTGGCATTTCTGAGAGAACATTCTGATCTTTCCGAAGAGGATGTCCTTGCCCTTGCAAAGAAATTTCAACAGGAAAACAGTGGTGCAATGCTTGTAAATCTGGATGGAAAGAAATACTATCTGATTTATGAAGCCGCAGAAATTATGAACTGGACATTACTGGGTATTGTTCCAGCAGATGTAGTCAATGCGAGTATGAATAATCTACAGTTTAAGACTATGTTTATTATTGGTGGGATTGTATTCAGTGTTGCGGTCATTATCATTATAATCATTCTAAAAGAAAACCGGTTGCGGCTGAAGAGAAAAGATACGGAAATTTTGTACAGAGACGAATTGTTTCAAAAATTATCGATGAATGTAGATGACATTTTCCTGATGATTGATGCAAAGACATCTAAGGTAGATTATGTGAGTCCGAATGTTGAAAAATTGCTTGGTATCACAGTAGAAGAAGTTCAAAAGGATATTCGTATTTTGGAAAAATTGCATCCGAAAGATTCTGAAGGAGAGAAGTCAAATTATCTGGAAAATCTTTTAGCAGATGAACAGCGAGAACAGGATTTTGAATATATTCATCAGAAGAGCAAGGAGCGGCGATGGTTTCATATTATTGCAATGGGCAGCAATGTAGAAGGTAAAAAGAAATGTATTCTGGTTATGTCGGACCGTACCGCTGATAAAAAAATGAATCAGGCGCTTTCAGAGGCTGTACGTGCAGCAGAAACTGCTAACCGGGCAAAAAGTACATTTCTTTCCAATATGTCTCACGATATCCGCACACCAATGAATGCAATTATTGGTTTTACTACATTGGCAGTAAGTAACATCAAGAATCAGGAAAAAGTACAGGACTATTTAAGCAAGATTCTCTCATCCAGTAATCATTTGCTTTCTCTTATCAATGATATTTTGGATATGAGCCGTATTGAGAGTGGAAAGATGCATTTAGAAGAAACAGAAGTCAATTTATCTGATCTGCTTCACGATCTGAAGACGATTATCGGTGGACAGATCCATGCAAAGCAGCTAGAACTTTACATGGATGTAATGGATGTTACAGATGAGGATGTGTATTGTGATAAGACAAGACTGAATCAGGTGTTGCTGAACTTGTTATCGAATGCCATTAAGTTCACCCCTGCCGGTGGAACAGTTTCCGTTCGACTTAAACAGTATCAAGGTACAGATAAAGAAAGAAGTTTATATGAAATTCGTGTAAAAGATACGGGAATCGGTATGAGCCCGGAATTTGCCCGGAAAATCTTTGATCCTTTTGAACGTGAGCGTACCTCTACAGTGAGCAAGACGCAGGGAACCGGGCTGGGTATGGCTATTACTAGAAATATTGTTGATATGATGGGCGGAACGATTGGAATTCAGACAAAACAGGGCAAAGGAACCGAATTTATTGTTCGGTTGCCATTACGTATTCAATCTGGCCATCGTCATGTCGAAAAAATTGCGGAACTGGAAGGATTAAAGGCGCTGGTGGTAGATGATGATTTTAACACCTGTGACAGCGTGACGAAGATGTTAATAAAAGTAGGAATGCGTTCAGAATGGACCCTTTCTGGTAAAGAGGCAATTTTACGTGCCCGCCAGTCTATGGAAATGGGTGATGCTTTCCATGCATATATCATTGATTGGCGCCTGCCGGATATGAACGGTATTGAAGTTACACGCCGAATCCGCAGTTTGGGGGATGATACCCCGATTATTATACTTACTGCATATGACTGGTCAGAAATTGAAGAAGAAGCAAAAGATGCCGGTGTAACCGCATTTTGTTCAAAGCCGATGTTTATGTCTGATCTGCGGGAGACATTGATGACTGCATTAGGTGAAAAACAGGATGAGATTCACGATGGTGTATTCCCAAGTGTAAGTTCAGAATTTAAAAATAAACACATACTGCTTGTGGAAGATAATGAATTAAATCGCGAGATTGCTCTGGAAATCCTTACAAATTGTGGTTTCTGCGTTGATACAGCAGAAAATGGTGTGGAAGCAGTAGAAAAAGTAAAAAATTCTACAGAGGAGATGTATGATTTGGTACTGATGGATATTCAGATGCCGGTTATGGATGGATACGAAGCTACCCGCCAAATTCGTGCAATCAATGATTCAGCATTAAGCAGAGTTCCGATTATTGCCATGACGGCAAATGCTTTTTCAGAGGACAAACAGACAGCAATTTCTGTAGGAATGAATGGTCATGTAGCAAAGCCAATTGATATAAATGTGCTTCTGCCAATGATATTAAAGTATATTAAGTAATGTTAAACCGATTAAAAATAGAGTTAATATAATAACATCGTATAATTTTCATCTAATTTCCCTTGACAAATTAGAGTAGCTTGGGGTATAGTATGTTCCACTTTGACGATAAATTCATTATATGAAATGAGAAAAGGTGGGATATTTATGACATTTTATCAAGAGCTGCAGCTTAGCTCAACTGGTTCAAAAGAATTAATTAAAAAGACAACAGACCCAAAGGAAAAGAGAAGGCACATCTTAATTTATAACGTTAAGGTATATCTTGTTGTAGCCTTCTGCTTTGCCTTAGTAACGCTGTTTAGCACAGTATTTGGTTCCGGAAATAGTGTAGCTGGTGTAGTTGTCCTGTTAGCGTTACTTGTTCTTCGACAGGCAGATTTCGGAATTAAAACAACACATGGTCTTTTGTGCATTGCGGGGATATTTGGAATTCTTATTGTAGGACCAAGACTTACTAACACTTTAGCCCCGGTACCGGCATTCTTTATGAATCTGGTCTTCATTATGTTATTAATGATTCTTGGCTGCCATAACGTGGTCATGTCTAATCATTCGACTTTTGTGTTAGGATATTTATTATTGCAGGGATATGATGTGATAGGCAAAGAATATATTTTACGAATTGCCAGCTTACTGATTGGAATGATCATTTGTATGGCTGTATTTTATAAAAACCAGAAAAACCGCCCATATCGCAGAACTTTTCTTGATTTATTCCGAGAATTTAATCTTCGTTCCGCAAGAAACTGGTGGTATGTACGCCTGACTGTAATTGTTTCTACTGCGTTACTAATTATGTCATTATTAGGATTACCACGTGCAATGTGGGCAGGAATTGCCTGTATGTCCGTCTGCCTGCCATTTTCCAGTGATCTTGTGGCAAGAGCGAAACTAAGAGGACCATATAATATTTTAGGCTCCCTGATTTTTGTAGTCCTTTATCTTGTACTGCCAAAGTCAATGTATCCATATATCGGAATTATCGGAGGAATCGGTGTCGGTTATTCCGCAGGATATGCATGGCAGACCGTATTTAATACCTTTGGAGCATTGTCTATTGCTTCTAACCTGTTTGGCATGACCGGAGCAGTAATTCTTCGTATTGGAGCGAATGTATTTGCTTCTGTTTATACTGTAGTAATGGACAAATTATTAAATAAAATTTTCGAAAATTCAACTGAGTTATCTCCGGAATATAACTCGTAAAAAGAACGGTATAAAAAGATATAAAAAGAGCTTTACATAATTTTATTGGAGCTCTTTTTTGTTTTATTTTTATATAATAAAAGTTAAGCAGGAAATTAAATAGACAATGACATGTAAAAAATGTATAATAAAAAAAGAGATTAATAAGTTAAAATTGTAAAAAATTATTTTTAAAGGGGAACGGGAGAAAACAATGAAAGCATATACATATGTTTCAGAAGGAAAATTTGAACTGACGGAAAAACAAAAACCGGTTCTTATGCATGAACGAGATGCCATTGTTAAGATAACACTTGCAAGCATTTGTTCAAGCGACCTGCATATTAAACATGGTAGTGTTCCTCGCGCTGTTTTAGGAATAACAATTGGGCATGAGATGGTCGGAGTTGTTGAATCAGTTGGCGATGCTGTCACTCATGTAAAACCGGGAGATCGTGTAACTGTCAATGTAGAGACTTTTTGTGGAGAATGTTTTTTCTGTAAAAAAGGCTACGTCAACAATTGTACGAATGAGAATGGAGGCTGGGCCCTTGGTTGTCGTATAGATGGCGGACAGGCAGAATATGTACGCGTTCCTTTTGCAGATCAGGGCTTAAATAAGATTCCGGAAAATGTTACCGACAGACAGGCATTACTGGTAGGGGATGTCCTTGCTACTGGCTATTGGGCAGCGCGTATTTCTGAGATTACAGAAGAAGATACCGTACTCATTATTGGAGCTGGTCCTACAGGTATTTGTACATTACTTTGTGTTATGCTAAAGAAACCACAGCGTATCATTATGTGCGAAAAAGATGAAGATCGCCTTCAGTTTATCAACGAACATTACCCGGAGGTTCTTACTGTTTCACCAGAAGAATGTGCAGACTTTGTTCAAGCGAATAGTGAGCATGGCGGGGCAGACATAGTTTTAGAAGTCGCAGGAGCAGATTCTACATTTCGACTGGCATGGGAATGCGCCAGACCCAATGCTATTGTAACTATAGTTGCACTTTATAATGAAGCACAGACATTACCGCTTCCAGATATGTATGGGAAAAATCTTACATTTAAAACAGGAGGAGTTGACGGTTGTGACTGTGAGGAAACACTGAAATTAATTGCAGAGGGCAAAATCGATACAGAACCACTGATTACACATACTTATCCCCTTAGTAGGATTGAAGAAGCATATGAACTTTTTGAAAATAGAAGAGATGGGGTCATCAAAGTAGCTGTGGAATGTTGATGAGAAGCTTTTTTAGAAAGAATGAAAACAGAAGATATGGAGGGTGAAAAATGCAGACAATAACATCAGCTTACGCAAATAAAATGCTTAAGAGTTTGGAAGAAGATAAGGCTTTCTGGGTAAATAAAGAAGCAGCATCAAGTACGTATGTCGCTGCTATTAATGAGGAGCCGGTTATACCAGAATATGATTATTCAGAAGTGGCATCCATGATTACAGCTATTGATGAAAAGATTGCGATCATCAAGCATGCATTGAATGTAACAAATGCAACTGCAAAGGTTCAGGTAGGTAACTCAGAAATGAGCATTGATACCATTCTTATCAAGATGGCGCAGTTAAATAAAAGAAAAGGTGTACTGGATCAGATGCGTAAACAGCTTCCGAAATCAAGACAGGAACAACATTCCTATACATCTAGAAATACTGTTCCGGAGTACAGATATATCAACTACGATTTGGAATTAATAAAGCAGGAGTATGAAAATGTATCCAAGACCATTATGGAAATGCAGATGGCCTTGGATAAATACAACCAGACGGTACAGTTTGAAGTAGACATCTAAAATTACTTTCCGTACAGGGCATCTTGAAATTGATAATGGTTCAAGAAGTTTTTGTTCAGAGTTAAAGTGTATCTGTTATTAAGTTATTTGTTATCAGTTTTATGTTCAAAGAAAAGATAAAAAGGGTGTAATTTTTTAACAGAGCCTTGTAGAAAACCTGCGGGAAACTGCGTGTGGAGGTTCGGTTCTAAGCACAGGCTGCGGGAAATCTTTGGATTTCCCGCAGCAATTTTTATTTATGCTTTCAGATGAAGAACTCTCCCTGTAGCAAATCAGAATTATTGTTTATACCAAAACTGTAGAATCTTATAAGTCCATCTTGTCGGTTTACTTACCGGATATTTTCCAAAGTAGATTTTAACAGTTTTTGATTTACCAGATTTTAGGTTTACAGTAAGTGTTTTTGTCTTTTTTGGGCGGCAATCATCTAAAACATCATCAAAGAATAATGTAGAAGACAGCTTAACTTTGGTTATAGGGTATTGTGTTTTATTTGTCAGTTTAATTTTTACAGTAGATTCTCCATGTAAGTTTCCATAATCAAGTCCTGCTTTTTTCGACTTTAGTTGACTGAATTTCGGTTTTGGCTTCGCCTTTTTTACAGTAATTTTTATTTTCTGTTTTTTTCCATTAATAGTAGCAGTGATTGTTGCTTTTCCAGCTTTTTTAGGAATTAGTTTTTCACCAGATACTTTTATAATTTTTTTAGTGTTTGATTTTATTTTCTTTATCTCAGGTTTATTTCCTCGAAATGTAATAAAATGACGGATAGAATATTTCTGTCCCGTTGTCATTGTACCCGTTTTATCACTAAAAGAAGCAATGGACTTTTTTACCGTAACATGGATAACTTTAGTAATCGTTTTGTACTTAATAGTTATCGCAGCCGTTCCAACTTTTTTTGCAGATAATTGAATACCAACATCCATATCAGGATCATAAGAACCAAAATCCATGTTGTCTACTCCAAAAATATCCACAACGGAAGGATCAGAGGAAGTAACTAGTACATTATAGGATGGGACTCTCTGCACATCCGGATCATTTATTTTCGCAATAATTACATTGTAATCACCGGGATACATATTTTTTAAATCAGCAATCCGGGTCGTATCAAGCCACATTTGTAAATTAGAATCCCAGGTTCCTTTTGCCTGTGCCGGAGCAGAGAAACTCAGGCACAGAATTAAAAGTGGGATAAGTAAAAAGATTCGTTGGATTCCAAAGATGAAATATAAAAGATTCTTTAATTCCTGTTCACTTTTTTTGTTTAACATGTTCAATTCCCCCTTTTTATGAAATGAATTTCCGGAGCCTTCCCTTCATTTGCTTTTATAGGATCGTTATAACTGCCGATATTCTTATCAGTGCAAATATAATAGCCAGTACTCCGATTCCAAAAAACAACAAACTAAAGAAATGATTACCTCCGCCTGTTATATCGTTTAAGGTTTCTGTTACATCTGCTGGATTTTTTGGATTATAATATCCAGGATATTCTTTTCCGATAGGATACTGATCGATAGAACTTCCTATGCGGGTATGATATTCATATCGTTGACCATTTACCGTATACTCGTAAACTGGAGTATACGAGGTGACAGAAATTCTGCTTTCTGGTCCCTGTTCGTTTGAATTTGTTTCTTCCCATTCATTTTTTTCTACTCTGATTACACGCAATGTGGTATGTCCTGTGTAGCGCTGCTGATATTCTTCATTTTTTTTAGCTGCGTTGTTCCACAGTTTTTTTCCAAACCAGATAAACAGGAATCCTAAAAGTAGCGGGAGTGCCGCTAAAATAAAAGAATAAATATGAAAATATGTCATAGTTTCCCTCCTCATATATCTATGTACTCTCGGAGTCTTTCTTGCAAAATCAAGCACAAAAAGCTTCCGAGAGTACATATCTTATTTTGAAAATAGTTTCTATATGTTTATTATAAAAAAATATTTTTATAAAAACAGTGTCTTACAGTCACTATTTTGTTGGATATAGCTACTCACCTGCAAAAACTGCATGTACACTGGAATCATTTGTAAATAATGCTGGAAGTAAAAAGAAAATCATGCTATAGTAAACAAGGCAAAAAATATAGTAGTTACTGGAGAAAGTTACATACTTTCATAAATAAAATCCTTTTGTTTGCCATAAGCGGAAACCCACTACCTTTAGGTGGTGGGAGGAGCCTTGTAAATCTTTAGTCGTTAACCCTGATTCTCAATATATTTTTGTATAGTGGCTGAAGATACTTCTCCAATGCTACAAACAAAATATCCGTCTGACCAAAATATCTTCTTCTTCCAATACTGTTTAGATAGAAGCGAACCATATTTGTGCCATAAATAATACGTTGTTTCTTGCTTTACAATTTTGA
>OLOM01000431.1_pt1 | contig 32983 bp, 25 predicted proteins | sample 1672531 | NCBI WGS metagenome assembly OLOM01 (sample SAMEA3136696, study PRJEB25190) | human gut metagenome | reverse complement strand
GTTGAGCAACGTAAAATGTTGATAGATTTCATCGAACTTTTAAAAGATTACGATGTCGATAAGAATAACACCAAAAGAGGTTAAAATAACCTCTTTTTTTAGTGTTTTTACTATATCCATACATATTATAACACATTTATTTTTTTATGTAAATAGTTTATTATAAAAAAAGTAAGAAACTATACTGTTTTGGTATTATCCACTATACTTCACCAATGTACACCTCTGTGTAGTTCGGCACTGTCGCAATACCATTTTTTTCGTATTTGTCAAATAATTCATTCAATTCTTTTACATATTCATCAAACTTTTCATCATTCGCCGTAAGAGAATATGATGCAGACAACGAACGTCCGAATTTCTTTCAACCAACTGTCTTGTAAAAATTCCCGTTCCCACACCTATATCCGCAATCTTCGATTTATCCGAAAAACCTACTTCGTTGTATAAATAATCCATCAGCTTTGTCGGATATGACGGACGTGATAAAACGTATTTGTCCGCTTTATTTGTAAATTTCTTCGTATTGTCCACTCGAATCACCTTAATTATATTATAGCAAAAAGAGTGCAGATTTTCAATCTGCACTCTTGTGAACTATATATTCAAAAAGTTTTCAATCATTTTCATTCCGTTGGGTGTAAGTACCGATTCAGGGTGGAACTGTATTCCATAAACAGGACGTTCATTATGTTGTACGCCCATTATACAATCATCATCACTTCTTGCCGTTATGTTAAGACAATTCGGCAAACTTTCCTCGTCAATCACAAGTGAATGGTATCTTCCAACCTCTGTTTTTACACCTATTCCGTCAAATATAGGGCAATCCATATTGACCGTTACAACGTCACTCTTGCCATGCATTATTCTCGGTGCGTGAACAATCTTACCGCCGAACGCCTCGCCTATCGCCTGATGTCCAAGACACACTCCCAAAATCGGAATATCTCCCGCTTTCTTAATCAAATCCACGCATATTCCCGCATCAATCGGAAATCCCGGACCCGGTGACAAAATAATATGACTCGGCTTTTTTTCAAGCACTTCTTCAACCGTTATTTTATCGTTTCGATACACCTCTATATCGGGATTTATCGTACCGATATATTGATACAAGTTATATGTAAACGAATCGTAGTTATCAATCATTATAATCATACTATGTCACCTGCCTCCTCAATCGCTCTAAGCACCGCCGACGCTTTGTTTATCGACTCCTGATACTCATTTTCAGGAATAGAATCGTAAACAATCCCTCCGCCGGCTTGGATATATGCCTTGCCGTCCTTGAATACTCCTGTACGAATTGTTATACAGCTGTCAAAGTTGCCGTTAAAGCTGATGTAACCGATTGCACCGCCATATGTTGAACGTTTCGTTTTTTCAAGTTCGTCAATGATTTCCATTGCACGGATTTTCGGTGCACCCGAAAGTGTTCCTGCAGGAAGTGTTGAACCAAGTGCGTCAAAACAAGTTTTGTCACTTCTTAATTTACCTTCAACGTCTGTTATAATGTGCATAACGTGTGAAAAACGCTCCACATACTTAAATCGCGTAACCTTTACCGAGCCAAATTCGCTGACTCTGCCTATATCGTTTCTTCCCAAATCAACAAGCATTGTATGTTCCGCAATTTCCTTTTTGTCAGCCAAAAGCTCCTTTTCAAGTGCCATATCTTCCTCAACAGTCTTACCTCTCGGACGTGTGCCGGCGATAGGTCCTGTCTGAACGACTCCGTTTTCAACTCTCACAAGCATTTCAGGTGACGCACCTGCAATCTGATAATCGCCGAAATTCAAATAGTACATATAAGGTGACGGATTAATAAGTCTTAACGCTCTGTATGTGTTGAACGGACTTACATTCGTTTCAACCGTAAATCTCTGTGAAAGCACAACTTGGAATATATCGCCGTTTTTTATGTACTCTTTCGCTTTTTCAACGTTCGCACAAAATTCTTCTTTCGTCATATTTGAAACCATCTTTGAAGAAGAACGATATTCGCGTTTCTCTTTTTTCATAAGTCCGGAAAGATCCGTCATTTCCTGCTGAATGTCAAGTAATCTGCCTGTTGCCTTTTTGTACTGATTTTCAATATCGCCCTCTGCGTGAATATTTACTATTATAACAATCTTTTGACGCATATGGTCGAACGCGATTATCTCGTCCATCAACATAAAGTGCATATCAGGTAAATGTAAATCGTCTTGATTTATATTCGGCAAATGTTCATACTGACGTATAATGTCATACGCAAAAAATCCTACCGCACCGCCGTTAAATGACGGTATATTTTCAAGTTTCGGCGCTTTGTACTTTTCAATAAGCTTCTCAAGCTCCTCCATCGGTTTGCCTTTATATGTATTTGTTTTTCCTGTGTAATCGGAAATTGTTATTTCATCGTTAAGACTTTTAAAACTGATAAACGGATTTCTTCCTATAAATGAAAATCTTGCTGTAACGTGGTTTTGACCGATACTTTCAAGCAAGAAACAATCCTTTTCTGTCTGCATACGCTTGAACACGCTTATCGGCGTATCCATATCGGCATAACATTCAATCGTCAACGGTATCATATTGTACTTTTTTGACAATTCTTTTACTTCATCTACGGTTAAATTAAACATCAAATCCCCGCCTTTCTTATTTTTATTAAGGCGGCTTTTCTGTGAAAACAAAAAAGCCTTTTTCTTGTATTAGAAAAAGACATAGAAATATCAATATAAATTTATTCTCGTCTAATCTAATCTCATCTGTAGTTATTATATTACACATTTATTTTTTTGTCAATATGTCTTGATAATATTTATTTTTGAAGGTATAATTAAAGTAATATCAGTTTTAGTTAAACCACCCCTCAGTCGGCTTTGCCGACTGAGGGGTGGCATTTGCGGTATTAAAATACAAAAAGGAGCATATTATGGAGAAATTCAGTTTAGACAGAGATTGGAAGTTCTACAACGGTGATTTTGAACTTTCGGAAACAAAAACACATACAGAATGTTATATGGCAGCCAAAGCCGGCGGTGCAATCGGTGCGGCGTCACCGGATTTTGACAAAAGCGATTGGGAAACCGTAAACCTACCGCACGACTGGGCGGTATACAATGAATTTGAAGAAAAATGGGGACCGTCGCAAGGATACAAAAAACGCGGTAAAGCGTGGTATTCAAAAAGATTTCGTCTTGATGAAAGTGACAGAGATAAGCAAATTTTAATCGAATTTGAGGGTATTTCTTCCTATGCAACAGTTTATCTAAACGGCTCCGTTATCGGCAGAAATTTCTGCGGTTACAATTCATTTGTCGTTGATGCGACAGATATGGCACTTTACGGCGACCAAGTAAACGACCTTGTCGTGTTTGTTGACGCGACACAAATTGAAGGTTGGTGGTATGAGGGAGCAGGCATATACCGTCACGTCAATCTGTACAAGAAAAACAAGTTACATATCGCACATTGGGGTGTGTTTGTTCACCCTATAAGAAAAACAGTTGACGTATGGGACGCGGCTACAGATACAACGATTGAAAATTCGTCTTATGAAAGCAAAAATTTCAGATTAAAAACATATATACTCGACAAAGAAGATAATATTGTCGGCAAAGATGAAAAAGAATTCTCGGTTGCCGGCGGCAATAAAATCGAAGTCAATCAAAGTATTTTGACATACAGCCCGCTTTTATGGGACATTGATGCGCCTAACCTATACACAATGGTCAGTGAACTTTATGAAAACGACAGTCTTGTCGACAGTCAAAAAAATACATTCGGTTTCCGTACTATCGCGATTAACAAAGACAAAGGATTCTTCCTTAACGGCAGACACGTTCCTCTGTACGGCACTTGCAACCATCAAGACCATGCCGGTGTCGGTGTTGCCGTTCCTGACAGCGTGAACGAATACAGAATTAAGCTTTTAAAAGAAATGGGTTCAAATGCGTACCGTTGCGCTCACGGCAACCCTAATCCCGAAATACTCGATTATTGTGACAAATACGGTATTCTTGTCATGGACGAAAACCGTAACTTTAATTCAAGTGCCGACGGTATCAAACAAGTGCAGGATATGGTTATGCGTGACCGAAATCACCCGTCTGTCGTTATGTACTCGCTGTTTAACGAAGAACCGCTTCAAGGCACTCCGACAGGCAGAAAGCTTGCCGAAAAACTTCAATGCGAAATAAAAAAACTTGACGCTACCCGTTTTCTTGTGGGTGCTATGAATACAGGCGTCACAACTGACGGCGGTGCTTGCGATATTCTTGATATGACCGGCTTTAACTATATCACCCATACTTATGACGACTTCAGAGAAAAGTACCCAGATATGCCGATGTTGGGCAGCGAAAACGACAGTGCTTTTCAAACTCGCGGTGTTTACAAGACCGACCACAGCAAGAATATTATCGACTGTTACGACAGTGAAGCCGCTCCTTGGGGCAATACATATCGTGACGGTTTTAAGCAAGTCGATATTCGTCCGCACATTATGGGACTTTTCATATGGACAGGCTTTGACTATCGCGGTGAGCCGACTCCGTTTGAATGGCCGTCAATCGGCACTCAATTCGGTATAATGGATACTTGCGGTTTCAAAAAAGACGCTTTTTATCTTAACAAAGCATTCTTTACAGATGAGCCGATGATTCACATTCTTCCCCATTGGAATTTTGCGGACGGTGAAGAAGTGCGTGTTATGACGCACACTAATTGCAGTGAGGCTGAACTTTTCTTAAACGGCAAATCGCTCGGCAAAAAGAACGTTGATAAGTACGATATGGCGGATTGGTTTGTTCCGTTTGAAAAAGGTACTCTTAAAATGGTCGGATATATTGACGGCAAAGAGGTTTGCAGTGACGAAGTTTCAACCGCAAATGCGGCAAAAAAAATCGTTATCACTCCGCAAAATGAATTTGTATATGACAGTTGCGATGACGCAGTAATATTCAATATTTCAGTTGTTGACGAAAACGGTGTAAGTGTACCGACCGCCGATAATCTTATAAAATTCACTGCCGACGGCGGCGAAATAATCGGTGTCGGAAACGGCGATCCTAATTCTCACGAAGCCGACAAAGCTGAAGAAAGACACCTGTTTAACGGTTTGTGTCAAGTAATAGTTAAGCAATCGGACGGTGCGGAAAATGTTACAGTTACTGCAACGTCGGACGGACTTGAAAGTGCAACGGCTACCGTAAAATCAGTTGCAAACGAAAATAAAAAAATATTTATTCCGTCAGTGAATGAAAAATATATTGCAAAATGGCGTCAAGCGGTTGATTTATCAGAAACACGACCTGATCCGAATGTTAAAATTGAGGACCACGATATGAATACTTGGGGTATCGTGTCGGTTGGCAGCGGATACGACGATAAATTTAAAAACATAACCGGATACGGACTTTACAAAACTACCGTTAATATTAATGAAAACGATAATTTCATTGTGTTCAGAGAACTTACAGGTAATGAAGTTGAAGTTTTCATAAACGGCGAGCAGAAATTCAAAGGCGATTGCCAATGGGGACGTAAAGTTGAAATAAATGTTTCTGACGTAAACGGTGATGCCGATATTGCGGTTATCGTAAACAGCACCAAAGCAGACGGTAACGGCGGTATTTCAAAACCTGTTGTTATTACAGATTAAACAAAAAGCAAGGCAGAGTGCCTTGCTTTTTTAAATCCGAATTTTCTTCGTACTTCATCGAACTTCTTAATATTTTTATCTCCTCGATCGGTTCATTGATTATTTTATCTATAATAATCGTATTAAACCAATGGTTAAACTCAAACCCAAACGGCTCAATTTTGCCCACCAAACTATAACCCATTTTCTCATAAAAATGCATACGCATAACCTACTGTTTTGCCGTTTAGTTCCGCAACAAGATGGTGAATTTCTCAACAGTCGGCAATTAATAGTCATATACTATGGAGGTCTGTTCGACATAGTAACTGTAAATATCCAATAACGTGTTCGCACCATTAACATCAGCATTCATATTGTTACTTCTGAATCCGCACTGTGCTCCCTTATTACAAAATCATTTCCATAGTTGTTTTTTGAGGTTTCAGACCTTGTTTTTCATAGAATTTTTGAGCCGATTCATTACAGCTCCAAACATTTAACGTCAAGTTATAACAGCCGATTTCCTTTGCATACTTCTTGACATAATCATAAATGACAGTACCAACGTGTTTATCTCTCATATTTTCATCAACGCACAAATCATCTATATACAAATTCTTCATATCTGTCAAAACATTATCATCTTTACGGTCGGTTATCACGCAAAATGCGTAACCCATAACAACTCCGTCATCTTCTGCAACGAATATCGGACGGTTGTCGTCTTTTACGATTTCAACAAGCTCGTCATTTTTATACTTACGGCAATTCGCCTTGAACAAATCAGGCCTGCCATAGTGGTGTACCATAGCTACCTGCAATAACAATTCGTTTATTTTCTCAATATCTTTTATTTCCGCTCTGCGTACCAACATAATTTTTCCTTCTACTTTTTTCTATTAAATAAAGAGTGCATAGGCACTCTTTATAATTACAAAATTCCAATATGTGAAAACACTATCGTTGCAATATTAAAATACAAGAACAGCGAACAACAGTCCACTATTGTTGTTATAAGCGGTGTCGCCATAATCGCCGGGTCAAGTCGGCATTTTTTCGCAAGCATAGGCAACATTGAACCTATAACCTTTGACAAAATAACTGTTGCGATAATTGACAATGCAATCGTCAGCGCAAGCATAAACGGATAATCGCATTTATGCTGATACATTATATAAATTCGCACACCGTTTACCACCGCCAATACCGAACTGACTATAATAGAAATTCTAAATTCCTTGAACACCACTTTAAAAAAGTCCGAAAAATGAATTTCATCAAGTGCAATACCTCTGATTATAAGAGTAGAACTTTGTGCGCCGCAGTTACCGCCGGTATCCATTATCATAGGCATAAACGAAACCAAAAGCGGTACTGCCGCAAATGCGGCTTCGTACCTATTCGTTATAATCTGTGTAATCGTTGCACTTATCATAAGTATCAAAAGCCATACGATACGGCTTTTTGCGTGTTTAAAAATACCTGTTCTGAAATACGATTCCTCATTCGGCGCAATAGCCGCCATTTTTGAGAAGTCCTCTGTATTTTCATCTTGAATGACGTCCATTGCGTCGTCAAATGTAACGATACCGACAAGTCGATTATCCTTATCCACAACCGGTAATGCAAGAAAATCGTACTTTCTGAACATATGTCCGACAATTTCCTTATCTTCAAGCGTATCAACGCTTATAATATGCGTTTCCATAATATCGGCAATCTTATCGTCCTCATCAGCCATAAACAAATCCTTTACAGTGATTACACCGATAAGTTTTCTGTTTTCGGTCACATAACAAGTATAAATAGTTTCCTTATTCACACCGACTTTACGAATTTTTTCAAAAGCTTCCGATACCGTCATATCCTTATGCAGACTGACATATTCTATTGTCATTATACTTCCGGCACTGTCCTTCGGATAACGCAGAATTTCATTAATCGCCTTACGCTCGCCCGTTGTTGAGTTTTTCAAAATTCTCGAAACAACGTTCGCCGGCATTTCTTCGATTATATCAACAGTATCATCAATAAAAGATTCATCAAGAATATCTCTGATTTCTTTATCGGAAAACATCTGTATAAGATGGCTCTGCATATCGCTGTTCATATGCGCAAATGTTTCAGCCGCCAAATCCTTTGGCAAAAGTCTGAACAAAATCATAAATTCAGTCTTTTCACCGAACACTTCACCGAACAGTTCGTCAAACAACACCGCAAGGTCTGCGGCATTCTCATCTTTCACAATATTTTTTACTTCAAAAAATTTTTTCTCTTTCAAAAGACGGTCTATTTTATTCAGCAAATCTTGCATTGGGGTACCCCCTATCTTATATGAAATTTTCCCATTCTCATATTTATTTTACTGAAAAGTTCTCAGGACGTTTGTCACTGTAACCAAATGCGTAAAGAATAGCTTCAACAGTTCTTCTTGACGCTTCACCGTCACCGTAAGGGTTAGCGGCGTGTGCCATTTTATTATACGCATCTTCACTGTCAAGCAATTCCTTTGCAAGACGTACAATATCGTCCTTTTCAACACCTGCTATTTTAACCGTGCCTGCCGCAACAGCCTCAGGACGTTCTGTTTCTTTTCTAAGTACCAAAACAGGCTTTGCAAGTGCCGGTGCTTCTTCCTGTATTCCGCCGCTGTCTGTCATAACCATAAACGAACGTGACATAGCATTATGAAGTTCCTCAACGTCAAGAGGATCAATAAGATGTACTCTGTCCATATCGCCGAGAATACCGAACGCAGTTTCACGAACAGCCGGATTTAAGTGAACAGGATATACAAGTTCAACATCTTCATATTCCGTAACAATCTGCTTTAGCGCATTACAGATATTTTCAAGCGGTTTACCAAGATTTTCACGTCTGTGAGCAGTTACAATAATTACTCTCTTATTGTCAAAATCAAGGTTGTTAAGGCACTCATCCTTGAACTTATAATCATCACGGACAGTTGTTTTAAGTGCGTCAATAACCGTATTACCGGTTATATAAATAATATCGTCCGAAACATTTTCTTTAAGTAAATTCTTTCTGTTTTGCTCTGTCGGTGAAAAATTAAGATCGGCGATTCTGCCTGTAAGCTGTCTGTTCATTTCTTCAGGGAACGGAGAATATTTATCGTATGTTCTTAGACCTGCCTCAACGTGTCCGACCTTGACTTGATTATAAAAAGCCGCAAGTGCCGCAACGAAACTTGTTGATGTGTCGCCGTGTACAAGCACAATATCAGGCTGTTCCTTTTTAATAACTTCGTCAAGACCTTCCAAAACTCTTGTTGTTATTCCGATAAGACTCTGTCTTGTCTTCATAATATCAAGGTCATAATCAGGTGTTATGCCGAATATTTCAAGAACTTGGTCAAGCATTTGTCTGTGCTGTGCCGTTACACATACGATTGATTCAATATTGTCATATTTTTTCAGTTCAAGTGCAAGCGGAGCCATTTTGATTGCCTCAGGTCTTGTACCGAAAACTGTCATAACCTTTAACTTTTTCACTTTTCTCTATCCTTTCCTACTTATCCTCATTACCTTTTTTATCAGAAACTTCTTCAACGTCAATTTCATTATCATCAGTCAAATTTCTGTTATCCTGATGTTGATGTACATAACTGTTCTTTCCAAGCATACTTCCTATCAAAAGAAGTATAAGCACGCATATTACAAGCAGCAATGCTCTGAGTACGCCGCTTTCAGCCAAAAGTACAGCCGTTATTCCAAGCACACCGCTTATTGCGTACAATATAAATACGGTTTGTTTCTGGGAAAATCCCATATCCACAAGTCTGTGGTGCAAGTGTCCTCTGTCCGCAGTCATCGGACTTTGTCCGCGCAATATACGTCTAATCATCGCAAACAATGCGTCAAACAACGGCAATCCCAAAATCAAAAGCGGTACTGCAAACGATATTACCGCATAACTCTTGAACACACCTTGTATAGACAATGTTGCAAGCATAAATCCCAAGAATGTCGAGCCTGTATCACCCATAAATATTTTTGCCGGATTAAAGTTAAACGGCAAAAATCCGAAACACGAACCCATAAGTGCTATACCCAAAATTGCAATCGGATATTCACCCACTCTTATCGATATAAATACAAGCGATATAGACATTATCGCCGACACGCCTGCCGCCAATCCGTCAAGACCGTCAATAAAGTTTACCGCATTTGTTATGAATACAATCCATATAACAGTAAGCGTTACCGAAAGCCATTCGGGAAGTACCCAATACGGATTGTCGCTTAGGAAATTTGGGTTTGTGAACACATCGATTTTTATATCGCCTGCGAACACAACCACAAGTGCAGCAATAATCTGAATTACAAATTTCAGCTTAGCGGGCAGGTTTTTGCAGTCGTCTATAACGCCCATAACGGCAATAATCGCCGCACCCGCGAGCGTTCCGTAAAGCTGCCGTGACGGCTGTGCAAAGCACAATGTCGCCACCGTAAATCCGAAAATAATTGCCAAACCGCCTATTCGCGGTGTAGGTTTTTTGTGCATTCTTCTGTTATCTTTCGGTATGTCTATTGCACCGATTTTAAAAGCAAATCGTCTTACCAAAGGAGTCGTTGCAAACGTAAATGCGAACGATACGATGAATGCAAATATCATAAATAAAACTTGTCGAGTTAACATATTACCCTCCATTACAGCACAAAGCCGACTTTCTTATACACCTTTTTCAATGTTCTCTGTGAAATTCTCTTTGCACTGTCAGCACCTCTTTGACATATATCCATAAGGTACTGCTTATCGGCAATAAGTTTATCATATTCATTTCTGATCGGGCGGATACATTCAACAACCGCCTCCGCAACGTCATTCTTAAAGTCACCGTAACCCTTACCGCTGTAATCCTTTACGATTGACTCGATATTCCTGCCTGTTACGGCTGACATAATGCTCAAAAGGTTGTTAATTCCGGCTTTTGTCGGATCGTTTTCACGATATTCAATAACACCCTCACTGTCCGTTACCGCACTCTTTATCTTCTTGGCGATAACATTCATATCGTCCATCATTGAAATATATCCCTTAGGGTTAGGATCGGACTTTGACATCTTCTTTTCAGGCTCTTGCAAGCTCATTATCTTTGCACCCGACTTTGAAAGCATACCTTCGGGAATTTTGAATACATCACCGTAAAGCGAGTTAAATCTCTGTGCAATGTCACGGCAAATTTCAATATGCTGCATTTGATCCTTACCTACAGGCACATAGTCTGTTTGGTAAAGCAAAATATCTGCCGCCATAAGTACAGGATATGTAAACAATCCCGCATTGATGTTTTCGGCATGACGTGCAGACTTATCCTTAAACTGCGTCATTCTCTGCAATTCACCCATATATGTGTAACAGTTAAGTACCCAGCCAAGCTCTGCGTGTGCAGGGTTATGCGACTGAATAAACAAAATTGTTTCTTCCGGATTAATTCCGCAAGCGATGTACAAAGCAAGCACTTCAAGAGTTCTTCTTCTTATATCGGCAGGAGTTTGACGAACTGTAATTGTATGCAAGTCCATCATTGAGTATATACAGTTATAATCTTTCTGTATGTCAACCCAATTTTTTATCGCTCCCAAATAGTTTCCGAGTGTAAGATTTCCTGACGGTTGCACGCCTGAAAATATGATTTTCTTATCTTCCATTATTATCTTCCTTTCACAGATTAAAGCATTTCTGTCAAGACTTCTCCCAAACGTCTTACACCTTCTTCTATATTTTCAATAGTAGCTGATGAATAGTTAAGTCTGAACATATTTGACGGAGCATATATATCCGTTGCAAAATTTGAACCGGGTACGATAGCGACTTTCTTTTCAAGGCACTTATCGACAATCGGTGTAATATCTTCGATAGTAGGGCATTCGCACCATAGGAATATACCGCCCTCAGGCACTACCCACTTAACTTTACCCTGTGGGAAATATTTTTCCATTGCACTGACCATTGCGGCACATTTCTTTCCGTAAAGCTCTCTGTTCTTTGCAATGTACTTATCTATATCATACTTCTTCATAAATTCCACACACATAAGCTGTGTAATCATCGGTGTATGTACGTCATTTACCTGCTTTAGCATTTCAATCTTTTCCGCAAGCGGTGCAGGTGCTACAATGTATCCAAGACGCATACCCGGTGAAAGAATTTTTGAGAATGAGCCTGCATAAACAACTCTGTCCTCTGTATCAAGCGACTTGATTGTCGGCACGTCCTCACCTGAAAAACGCAAGTCACCGTAAGGATTGTCCTCAAGGATTAGCACGTCATACTTTGATGCGATTTCAAGCATACGCTTTCTCTTTTCAAGCGACATTGTACAGCCTGTCGGATTTTGGAATGTAGGAATTGTGTAAATCATCTTTACACCGTCCGTATTCTTCAGAGTTTCTTCAAGCTCGTCCATATTCATACCGTCAGCCTCAACAGTAACGCCCACAAGTTCAGCCTCATATGTTCTGAACGCATTAAGACTTCCGATAAAGCTTGGACTTTCAACGATAACCTTGTCACCCTTATTTAAAACAGCCTTTGCAGTAAGGTCAATACCTTGATTTGCACCTGTCATAATAAGAATTTCATCATTTTCACCGACTGAATTAACTTTTTCCGCACGTTTTCTTGCACAGTCTTTCATTTTCGGATAGCCGTCTGTTGTACCGTACTGCAAAGCAAGAGTAGGGTTTGTCATAAGAATTTTACCCGCAATTTTTGAAAGTTCGTCACCCGGGAACAATTCAGACGCAGGGTTTCCTCCTGCAAGTGAGATAATCTCAGGATCAGCCATACGCTTGAACATTTCACGAATGGCACTGCCTTTCATCGTCTTAACTCTGTCAGCCATAAATTTTGTATATTCCATTTTTCAAAACTTCTTTCTATTTATTAATTTTCTTCCATGAATCTTTTAATGCAACAGTTCTGTTGAAAACAGGCTTTTCAGGTGTTGAATCTTTATCAACGCAGAAATATCCCAATCTAAGGAATTGGAACTTATCTCCTACACTTAGATTTGTCAAATTGCTTTCAAGTTTTGCATTTTTAAGAACTATCATAGAATCTTTGTTAAGATTGTCTGTAAAGTCATTTACGCCTGTTTCGTCAGACGGATTTTCAACCGTAAACAATCTGTCGTAAAGACGTACTTCCGCGTCTATTGCGTGTGCGGCACTTACAAAGTGAATTGTACCCTTTACCTTACGTCCGTCAGGTGAGTCACCGCCGCGGGTTTCGGGATCGTATGTGCAGTGTACAGCAATAATATTGCCGTCCTCGTCCTTTTCACAGCTTGTGCAAGTAACGTAATACGCACTCTTTAGTCTTACTTCTCTGCCGGGTGAAAGTCTGAAATACTTCTTCGGAGCGTCCTCCATAAAGTCATCTTCTTCTATATAAAGTTCACGCGAAAATTCTACTGTTCTCTTACCCATTTCAGGATTTTCAGGATTAACTTCAACTTCAATCTGTTCAACCTTATCTTCAGGATAATTGTCGATTATAAGTTTAATCGGTCTTAAAACCGCCATTGCTCTCGGTGCTTTCTTATTCAAATCTTCTCTTATACAAGCCTCAAGCAAAGCAAAGTCAACAACGCTGTTTGCTTTTGAAACACCTATTCTTTCGCAGAAATCACGAATAGCCTCAGGTGTGTAACCGCGTCTGCGCATACCGCAAAGTGTTGACATTCTCGGATCGTCCCAACCCGACACAATATTTTCACGAACAAGTTTCAGACAACGTCTTTTACTTGTAAGCGTATAGTTAAGATTCATTCTTGCGAACTCAATCTGTCTTGAAGGGCTTTCGTAGCCGACTTCTTTTAATACCCAATCATAAAGCGGTCTGTGATCCTCAAATTCAAGTGAACAAAGCGAATGAGTAACACCCTCAACAGTATCTGAAATAGGATGTGCAAAGTCATACATAGGATAAACTACCCACTTATCACCTGTTCTGTGATGATGTGCACGAAGTATTCTGTAAATAATCGGGTCACGCATATTTAGGTTAGGTGACGCCATATCGATTTTTGCTCTTAGTACCTTTGCACCGTCCGCAAATTCACCATTTGTCATTCTCTCGAACAAATCAAGATTTTCTTCAATCGTTCTTTCTCTGTACGGACTGTTCTTACCGGGAGTTTTAAGAGTACCTCTGTACTCTCTTATTTCTTCCGGTGACAAATCGTCAACATATGCCTTACCCTTTTTGATAAGTTTTACAGCCGCCGCATAAATATCGTCAAAATAATCAGACGCATAAAGCACCTTGTCCCACTTAAAGCCAAGCCACTTTATATCCTCCATTATTGCGTCAACGTATTCTGTATCTTCCTTTGTAGGGTTAGTATCGTCAAGACGCAAATTACATTTTCCGTTATACTTTTCAGCCATACCGAAATCTATGCTTATAGCCTTTGCGTGTCCGATATGAAGATAACCGTTAGGTTCGGGAGGAAAACGTGTTTGTACATGGTCGTACACTTTTTCCTCAAGGTCTTTGTCTATTGCTTCTTCAATAAAATTTCTGCTGAATATTTCTTCCATATATCTTTATCCCCTTAAACTTTCTATTGCTTCGTCAAATCTCTTCATCACTTCGTCCTTACCAAGCACTTGAAGTATTTCGTAAAGGTCCGGAGTATTTCTTCTGCCTGTTGCCGCAACACGAATAACGCCTGCGACATCACCGACATGTCCCTTATATGAATCAGGGTCTTTTTTATAAACCTTAGGTGCTTTAGCATAACCTATTGTTTCCGCCATATCTCTTACCTGCGGGAACCAATCTTCGCTGCTGACGTTTTCGTCGTAAATCTGCTTGTAAAGTTCAAGTATTTCTATCATATCATCATTTGAAAGATTATCCGGAAAATCAAATTTTCTGTCCCAAAGCTCCGAATAGAAATACGAAACGTAATTTTCAACGTCTGTCCAAGCCGAAATATCTTTACGCGGTTTTGCGTTTCCACGCTCTATCGCAAATATTGCCTTTGCATATTCTTCGTCATCAACAAGAAGTTTGTATAGTTTCTTATTGTTTTCCTTTGCCCAATCAGTAACCATTTCATAAACTTCTTCCGCACTCAAACGGCAAATATAATTTTTGCTTACGTCCGCAAGCTTAACCATATCGAAAAGTGCGCCTGCTTTACTCATTTTCGAGAACGAAAACTTAAAGTTGTCTATATCCTCATTAGGATTTGCAAGACGCCAGTCTTCATAATTTGAATTGGCAAGCGTCATTAAGTATTCCCAAATTGCACCTTTCGGATAACCGACCTCACTGTAATAGCTTACTGCCGCCTCAGGGTCTTTTCTCTTTGAAAGTTTACGCTTACCGCCGTTTTCCTCTTTCATAATAGGCGAAATGTGCGCATACTTAGGCGGTTTTAAACCGCATAGCCAGAACAACTGCAAATGTATCGGCACTGATGAAATCCATTCGTCACCACGAATAACGTGAGTTGTACGCATTAAATGGTCGTCAACAACGTGAGCAAAGTGGTATGTAGGAGTTCCGTCCTTTTTCAAAAGTACAACGTCAAGAATATTTTCAGGCATTTCAATTTCGCCCTTGATAACATCCTTAAACTTAATTCTCTTGTCTTCCTTACCCGGTGACTTCAATCTTACAACGTATTCATCGCCGTTTTCAATTCTCTTTTGTGCCTCTTCAACAGTGATGTCGCGATACTTTGCAAATTCACCGTACACACCCGGAAGTAATTTTTCACTTTCCTGCTTTTCTCTGATTGTTGCAAGTTCTTCTTCCGTCATAAAGCACGGATATGCAAGTCCCTGCTCAACAAGCGACTTAACATATGCCTGATATATATCTTTTCTCTTACTTTGAGTATATGGACCGTATGCACCCTTTTCGTCAGTTTCTGACAGCATACCCTCATCGATTTCTATACCGAAATCGTTAAGTCCCTTTACTATAAGGCTTACACCGTTTTCAACCTCACGTTTTTTATCGGTATCTTCTATTCTAAGATAGAATACACCGTTTGTTGACTTTGTCGCCGTCTTTCCGATAAATGCGGCAAACAATCCGCCGAAATGCAAAAATCCTGTCGGACTTGGTGCAAAACGAGTTACAACCGCACCCTCTTCAAGATTTCTTTTGGGATACATTTGTTCGTAATCGTCGGGAGTTTTTGTTATATTCTTGAACAAAAGATCTGCCATTTGTTTATTACTGTCCATTTTTTTATTAATTCCTTTCATTATAGCTAATATACCTATTCTATATTATTATACCTAAAATGAACTCTAATATCAATGGTTTTTGGGAATTTTTTTCGCATAAAGCAAAAAAATCAGAGTATAACAGAATGTTATACTCTGATTTAATAATTTCATTAATTTATTTTGTTTAAAACTTCGTCATTTACGGTAACTTTTATACCGTATTCGTCAGCCCATTTTTGAACTTGTTCGTAAAATGCGTTGTTCTGCATTGTAGTATTGATAGTTTCCGCCTCATTTTCATATTCTTCTTCAAAACATTCCTGTGATTCGTCAAGCGGCAATCGTTTTATTACATAATATCCCGAATCTGACTGAACAAGTGTAAATTCGTCGGCTTTTATCGAATCAACGCCTTCTTCAAATTCTATGCCTGTTTCGTTATCGGTGAAAATATATCCGTTTTCATCGGAATCATTTGCGGTATTCGGCGAATAATCGCTTATAAGCGTGTCAAAATCTTCACCGTTTTGTGCTTTTTCCAAAACTTCTTCCGCTGTTTTCTTTGCCTCTTCCTTTTTGTCGTCCGATACTTCGTCACCGGTTTGTGAGTCGATAGTCGAAATCAACACATACTTGACACGTCTGTAATGTTCTTTAAAATATTCACGCAATTCATCTTCCGTAAATGTAGGTGTTTCCGTTTGTTTCTTCAATGCGTCCGTATAATAGCTTACCGACGCAAGCGTATCAATATAATCATCAGTCAGGTTATTGTCCCTTAAAAACTTCTTATATCCGCCCTCACGGTCATAAGAATCTTTTATCGACTTTTGATAATCCTTTAATTTAGACTGTGTGTCACTGTCAAGCTTTATATCCATCGCCTTTGCAACTTCAACGATAAGCTGGTTTCTTTGGCAGTATTCAAGCGATGATTTTTTCGCCTGACCCATATTGTAATTTTCCTTATATGTGTTCATATAATAGTTAAATTCACTCTCGGTAATCTGTGTATCGCCGACAGTCATAACAATCGGATTGTCGCTATTTGCACTTTGACCGCAGGCACTCAACATCATCATGCTTGCCAATGCCACTGCCGCAAGTTTTGTATATTTCATATGTCTTTCTCCTTAAAATCTTATGATTTTATTATACTATCTTTTTCGGCACTTTGCAATTCCTTTATTGTACTTAACAAATTATTTACAATATTCAAGATTTTCTTATATTCACCCTTAATCGCATAGCTTATGACAGGTTTGTCGCCCGACAACAGCTTTATGCGTTTGGGGAACATTTTATCAAGTCCCATAATAAGATTTGCGTCAACGTAATTCTCGCCGAATTTCATCAAAAGATTGTCACCGCTCTGTGCTATTTCATATATACCACATTCTTTGGCATACGTTTTAAGTGACGCAACTTCGATAATATTTTGTACGGCTCTCGGTATATCACCGAATCTGTCGATAAGTTCGTCCTCGATTTCAAACTTATCGTCCTCCGTTTCGATTGCCGCGATTTTCTTGTATATATCAATACGTTGATTGTGGTTTCTGATATAGCCTTCAGGCAAATATGCGTCAATATTTATATCAATCGCAACGTCCTGCACATCGTCAATCTTAATACCCTGTGCCTCATCAACGCTTTCTTTCAGCAATTTACAGTACATATCGTAGCCGACCGCATCCATATGTCCGTGCTGTTCAGGTCCTAAAATATTACCTGCACCTCTGATTTCAAGGTCACGCATTGCGATTTTAAATCCCGAACCGAACTCGGTAAATTCCTTTACCGCACGAAGTCTTTTTGACGCAATATCCGATAATATCTTATCTCTGTGATACGTCAAATACGCATATGCCGCACGATTTGAACGTCCGACACGTCCTCTTAACTGATAAAGCTGTGAAAGTCCCATTTTATCGGCATTTTCAATTATAATCGTATTCGCATTCGGAATGTCAAGACCTGTTTCGATAATAGTCGTACAGACAAGTACGTCGGTTTTGCCGTTTACCATATCGTACATAATATCTTCAAGTTCGTCCTCTTTCATCTTACCGTGACCGACTGCAACGGTTATATCGGGGAACATTGAACGTATCCATTCCGCTTTTCTGTATATTCCCTGTACACGGTTATACAGATAAAACACCTGTCCTCCGCGCGACAGTTCATTTCTGACAGCGTCCGCTATAACTGCGGGATTGTCCTCCAAAACATACGTCTGTACAGGGTATCTGTTTTCGGGCGGTTCCGAAAGCACACTCATATCTCTTACACCCGTCATTGCCATATGCAAGGTACGCGGTATAGGCGTTGCAGTCATTGTCAGAACGTCTATATTTTGCTTTAATTCCTTTAACCGTTCCTTGTGTGCAACACCAAATCTCTGTTCCTCGTCTATTATAAGCAAGCCCAAATCTTTAAATTCCAAGTCCTTTGAAAGTATTCTGTGCGTTCCGATAATTATATCAATTTCGCCCGTTTTAAGTTTTTTCAAAATACGTTTTTGCTCGGACGCGGTACGGAAACGCGACAGCATTTCAACCTTTATCGGAAAACTTTCCATACGTTTTAAAAACGTTTCGTAATGCTGCATTGCAAGAATTGTCGTAGGGCAAAGATATGCGACTTGTTTTGAGTCGCCGACCGCCTTAAATGCCGCACGAAGTGCAATTTCCGTTTTACCGAAACCAACATCACCGCAAAGCAGTCTGTCCATCGGCTTTTGGCTTTCCATATCGCCTTTAACTTCTTCAATCGACCTTAACTGGTCGTCCGTTTCCTGATACGGGAACGTATCTTCAAAATCACGTTGCCAAGGTGTGTCTTCACTGTACGCAAAACCTTTTGCCTTCTCACGTTCCGCATAAAGTGCAACAAGTTTTTTCGCCAATTCTTCCGTTGACTGTTTTACTCTCTGCTTTGTCTTGTTCCATTCGTTACTGCCGAGCTTATTAAGTTTCAGCTTTTTATCGGTATTGCCGACATATTTATAAAGCAGATTAAGCTGGTCAATCGGAATATACAAAGAATCTGTGCCTTGATACTGAATTTTAAGGTAATCCTTTGTTATACCGCCGACAACCATTTTCTTTGTACCCATATATTGACCGATACCGTGCGTTTGATGTACAACGTAGTCGCCTACGCTTATATCTGTGTAATTCTTAATTCTGTTTGCATTTTCAACTTTACGTCTTGAACGGCTTTTCTTTGTTTCAAAAATTTCTCTGTCGGAAACAAGTACAAAATTAATTTCGGGATACTCAAACCCCTTATTAAGTTCACCCTTTATTATAACGGTTTCGCCTTTATTGAAATTTGCCTTATTTGCGTCATCACCGATAAATCTCGCTCTTATCCCCTTGTCAACAAGCACACCTGCAAGGTTTTCACCGCGACCTCTTGACGTACAAAGAATTGCGACAGTATAATTTTTACTCTGCCAATTCCTCAAATCTTCATACAAATACTCGATTTTACCGTGGAACGAAACAGTTGTTTTAGTTGTGAATGTTTCAAGGTGCTTGTATTTAAAGTCAGTTGACGAATGAGAAAGAACGTCAAGCGAAATAAGTTTTTTCGCCGACATTTCATGCACTTTATCGTGATATGAGCAATAAAAACTGTCCTTTGCCGCACCGATTATTCCCTTTTCTTTAAGTTCGGCTACTACTTCGTTTTTCTCCCATTCAAACGTCTTGCCACGCTCGCTTATACGTTTCGGGTCAATTATAAACACAAGGTCATTATCCGAAAAATAATCGGTAATTGACGGTATTTTGTCATATACAAGCGATACATATTTGTCTATTGACGGGAAATATCTTACTTCCTTAAAACTTTCTATATCCGATTCGGTTGTTTCGATAAAATAGCTTTCGTCAATCTTTTTACGTTTCGCACTTCTTATGCGTTTTTCAAGCTCTGCTATAATTCTGTCACGTTTTTCGTCAGTGATAACCGCCTCATTCGCCGGTGTCACACGTGCGAAGTCAATCTTATCAAGCGAACGCTGAGTATACGTGTCAAACTCTCTTATAGAGTCGGTTTCATCATCAAAAAATTCAATTCTGTACGGATTTTCGTTGCCGACAGGAAATATATCAAGTATTCCGCCGCGGATTGCGAACTGTCCCGCACCCTCAACGCTGTCCTCTCTTGAGTAACCCATTACAACAAGGTCCTCCGTCAGCTTTTCAAGATTAAACGTTTTTCCAAGCTCAAAATCTATACAAAGGCTCTTAAATTCTTCTTTATCGCAAGTATACTGCAGAATTGCGTCAAGGCTTGTCACAACTATATAATCGCCGCCGCTTACAAGTTTCTGTATAACGGAAATTCTTGCGTGCTCGTTCTGATGACCGGAGGTTTCGATATTATAGAAAATATATTCCTTTGTCGGAAAATACAAAACATTATCCGAATACAATTCCATATCCGAATAAAGTTTTCTCGCTTCCATATCACTGTAACACACAACAAGCGCAGATGATTTATTTTCATTTTTCAGCGAATAAATAAGCTGTCCCTGAGCCGATTCAACTATTCCCGCAACAGAAACAGGCGTATTATTAAGATTTTCGACTATGCCTTTATACGGTGCATAATCGTTTAAAATATCAGAAAAATTCATATTTACAGCCTTTCTGCCCACAACCGTTCTTTACACACCTTGTCGTGGACGGACAAAATGCACTTTTTTATTTGCCGTTATACTTATTCATCGCAGACTGTACACCGTTTTTGATAATCTCTGCAACAGCTTTTTCCGCTTTAACTATTGCGTCCTCCATTACAGGAATTTCTTCCTTTGTAAATCTGCCGAGTACAAAGTCTGCCAAATCATAATCTTCGTGTTTCGGTGCACCGACACCCATTTTTACTCTTGGGAATGTATCGCTGTTTAGACGGTATATTATAGATTTAAGTCCGTTGTGACCGCCGGCACTTCCTTTCGGTCTTACTCTTATTCTGCCTACATCAAGAGATATATCGTCATTGATTACAATAATATTTTCAGGCGGTATTTTATAAAACTGTGCCATTTCACCGACTGAATCACCGCTTAAATTCATATATGTCTGAGGTTTTACAAGGTACACCTTTTCACCGCTTATTGTTGCCTCACCGTACACTGCTTTAAACTTTAATTTGGTAAGTTTTGCACCGTACTTATCCGCAATATAGTCTATTGTGTGAAATCCGATATTATGACGCGTCATATCGTACTGCTTACCCGGATTTCCAAGTCCCACTATTAAATACATTGGTATAATCTCCTCTTTACGTCCAAAAAGGGCAGATAATTTATCTGCCCAAATATCTTTAAAACTCATATTACTTACGTTTATCCTTCCAACCCTCTTTATTAACCTGTCTTGCACGCGCGATAGACAAGCTGTTTTCAGGAATATCTTCTGTTATTGTCGAGCCTGCGGCAATATAAACGCCGTCACCGACATTAATCGGCGAAACGAAGTTTGTGTTACAGCCGACAAAGCAATCGTCACCGATTGTTGTTCTGTACTTCTTCTTACCGTCATAGTTACACGTTACAGTACCACAGCCGAAGTTTACCCTCTTACCGACATCGCTGTCGCCGATGTATGTAAGGTGAGAAATCTTTGTACCGTCGTCGATATTTGAATTTTTAAGTTCAACGAAATCGCCGACTTTAACTTCTTTACCCACATGACAATTAGGTCTGATATACGCAAAAGGTCCTACATGTGTACCCTCGTCAACTTCCGATTCAAGTATAACTGAGCTTAACACGTCAACACCGTCATGTATAACCGCTCTGTCAAGCATACTTCCCGAACCGATAACGCAGTCAGAGCCGATTTTTGTACCGCTCTTTATTGTGACGTTCTGACAAATTTCCGTATCATTGCCGATTTCAACGCCGTCTTCGATATAAACGCTTTCAGGATTACGCATTGTAACACCGTTTCTCATATGGTATTCATTAATACGCTTTTGCATAATCTTTTCAGCCTCATTAAGCTGTACTCTGTCGTTTATACCTCTGATTTCGTCATTGTCCGAAATTGCGTAACCTCCGATTTTCTTGCCGGCACTTAGAAGTATTTCAAGAGTATCTGTAAGGTAATATTCGCCTTGTGCATTATTCGGAGTAATCTTATCAAGTGCATATACAAGCGACTGTGCGTCAAAAACGTACATTCCGGAATTTACTTCGTTGATTTTCTTTTCTTCTTCACTTGCGTCCTTTTGCTCAACGATTTTCAAAACAGAACCGTCATTATCTCTTACAATTCTTCCGTAACCTGTCGCATCGTCAAGAATTGCAGTTATAACAGTTGCTTGATTGCCGTTATTTTTGTGATATTCGATAGCCTTGTTTATTGTTTCGGCAGTTATAAGAGGAGTGTCACCGTTTAGAATAACAACCTCGCCCTTTGAATTTTTTATAACGTCGATAGCCTGCATAACCGCATGACCTGTACCCTTTTGTTCAGCCTGCAATGCAAATTCGCACACATCGCCGAGTACCTCTTTAACCGTTTCTGCCTTATGACCGACAACCGCGCAAACCTTGTCCGCACCTGCCGCCTTAGACGCGTCAATAACCCACTTTGAAAGTGGTTTACCGCATACTTTATGAAGTACCTTCGGCATTTTCGACTTCATTCTTGTTCCCATTCCTGCCGCTAAAATTACACTTGTAAACATAAATAACTCCTCTCAAAAACACTTATAAATCCATTTTTGATGTAACTTCCATATCGTGATGTATCTGTTCAATAAGTTTATCTACACCGTCAAATTTTATAACACCCCTAAGTTTTTTCGCAAAACTCACGCGTATATATTCTCCGTAAATATCCTCGTCAAAATCAAGGATATGACTTTCCACTGTCAAATTTCTTGCACCGAATGTCAGATTTTTTCCGACATTAACAACGCATTTCAAACGCTTTCCACGCACATACGTTATACCTGCGTAAACACCCTCTTCGGGAAGTGCCATATTCACGTCATAATCAACATTCGCAGTCGGAATACCCATTTTTCTGCCGTTCTGCAAACCTTTCACAACATTGCCTTCAATGCAATAACGTCTGCCCAAAAAACGTTCCGCTTTTTCCATATCACCGGCTTTTATAATGCTCCTTATGTATGTACTCGAAACGATTTTTCCGTCAAGCTTTATAACGTCCGTAACAAACACATAAAATCCGTATTTCTCGCCAAACCATTTTAAAAGTTTGACGTCACCTTGTGCTTTGTAGCCGAAACTGTAATCATATCCGACACAAACAGCCTTTATATGAAGATTTTCAACAAGATACTGTACAAATTCTTCTGGAGTTTTTTTCATAAACTCCTTATCAAATTTCTCCATATACACAAAATCGGGCTTTTCACGTTCCAAAAGCTCCAACTTTGCCTCATTCGGCGTTATAAGCTCAATCTTATGCCCCACAACGTCATTTGTGTTTTCTTCAAACAATAGCACACCGCTTTTTAAGCCGTTTTCTTTTGCATATTTAATACCGTTTCTGATAATCGTCATATGAGCGATATGAAGTCCGTCAAAATTTCCGAGTGCAACAACCGTACCATCGTAATCTGTTTTATTACGGAATATCTTCATTTATATCGCCCCCTTAATTCCAGAAAGATTTTTCAAGTTTTAATTTGCCGTCTGTAATCTTTGATATACACAAAAAATTATTTTTTTCGTCATACACACGGTAAGATTGTCCCTCTTTACCGTTGTACGTCATCTGTACACCGTTCGTAACGCTTTTAACTTGCTTTGGGTTAAGTTTAATTTTAGGATATTCCTCAAACATTCTGTCAACGGGAATTATGATTTTTTCAAGCTCGCCGTTGTTTTTCAATGTTTCGATTTCCTTTAGAGTGTGGCTTTCTTCTATCGTAAACGGTCCTGTTTTTGTACGTCTTAATGTGTTCATATACGCACCGACGTGCAGTTTCATACCTATATCCTCGCAAAGTGTTCTGATATATGTACCTTTTGAACACGAAACGTCAATAGTCACACGTTCGCCGTTAATTTCAAGTATATCAATAGAATTTATCGTCACCTTACGGCTTTTCCTCTCAACTTCGATACCTTTTCTTGCAAGTTCGTAAAGTTTCTTGCCGTTTTGCTTTATCGCAGAATACATAGGCGGTATCTGCTCGATTTCACCGACAAAGCTCATTATAGCTTGTCGGATTTCATCTTCACTGCAAGTCACTTCACACTCCGTAAGCACTTCACCGTCAGCGTCCTGCGTATCGGTCGTCATACCAAGCACAAGCTCAGCTCTGTAACACTTGTCCGACAAAGTAAGCATATCCGCAACCTTTGTTGCAGAGCCGATACAAACAGGCAGTACGCCAGTTGCCTCAGGGTCAAGCGTTCCCGTATGTCCAACCTTTTTTATACCCGTCATCTTACGCATAACATAAACCATATCATGAGAAGTACGTCCCAAAGGCTTATCTATTATAATTATACCGTTCATTATAATCTCCGTTAAATTATTTTATCCAAAGCTCTTTTGCAAGCGTCGATAACAGCCCTTTCGGCTTTTTCGGTTGAATCGAAATCCAAAGTCGCACCTGCCGCTTTAATATGACCGCCGCCGCCGAACTTCATTGCAACTTCCGCAACATCGGCTTTACCGTTTGAACGCAAATTAAGTCTGAAACCGTTGTTTGTACGTTTTATGCAAACCGCAATTTCAGTACCCTCAATTCTTCTCGGAATATCAACCAAATTCGGAATATCTTCCTTACCCATTCCGTACTTTGCACCGATTTTTTCATCGGTAATTACCGCTTTAATTTTACCGTCTGCATATTCCTTGATATTTTCGGTAATTTCTGCTTTTAATTTTGCCGCCGCAAGCGACTCACTGTCAAAAAGCAGTCTTGCCACTTCCGCATGGTCAAAATCATATTCCAAAAGGTTTGCCGCCGTACGCATTGTTTTAGGCGTAACGTTACTGTACTTAAAGCAACCCGTATCGGAGCATATTGCCGTATACAAATCCTTGGCAATATCATTATCCAATTCAATGCCCATTTTTTCAAACAAAGCATACAAAATTTCACCTGCCGCAGCCGCTTTACCGTCAACATAATTTGCATCGGCAAAATTAGTGTTTGTCAAGTGATGGTCAATATTTATTGAATTATTTATTTCTTCAAAGAGGGACTTTCTCTCTGCTATACGTCCCAAATCACCGCAGTCAATGCACGCGCAAAGGTCGTGATTATGTTTCATACCCTCTTGATACAAAACATAATCATCACCTATAAATGCCAATCTTGACTCAATTCTGCCGTTTACATATACGGTCGCCTCTTTACCCAACTTTCTCATAACCTTTGCAAATGCAAAGCATGAGCCGATTGTATCCGGATCCTCATTCAAATGAGTAAGCACTGCTACGGATTTTGCCTCCATTATCTTATCAATAACAGCCTGCATAACTAATCCCCTTTATTTCTTGTTTATATTATTAAGAAGTCTTTCGATATTTGCACCATGCTCGATTGAATCATCAAGTTCAAACACAAATTCCGGCGTATATCTTAAATCAATTCGTTTACCCAATTCACGTCTTATAAAGCCGGCGGCACTCTTTAAGCCCTGCATAGCTTTTTTCTTTGTTTCTTCATCGCCCATAACGGAAATATATGCCTTTGCATATCTCAAATCGTTTGTCACATTTACGGTAACAACGCTCGTCATAAGCGGAATACGCGTATCTTTTAATTCACGAATTATATTTGCAAGTTCACGCTTAACTTCTTCATTGATTTTATCAATTCTTGCCATATTTATTCCTCTCCGATGAATGGCTGAATTTCAGCCAATAACTATCTTTCTATTTCTTCCATAACAAAACATTCGATAGTATCGCCCTCTTTAATATCGTTGAAGTTTTCAACACCGATACCACATTCAAAGTTTTCCGCAACTTCTTTTGCGTCATCTTTAAATCTCTTTAGAGAATTTATAGTACCCTCGTGAACTATGATACCGTTACGAACGATACGAATTTCAGCATTACGCTGAATTTTGCCTTGTGTTACATAACAACCTGCGATAGTACCCACGTTTGACACCTTGAATGTCTGACGTACTTCCGCATAACCGATAACGACTTCCTTAAATTCAGGGTCAAGCATACCCTTCATAGCAGCCTCGATTTCTTCGATTGCCTGATAAATAACTCTGTAAAGTCTTATATCAACTTCATTCTGTTCAGCCGACGCAAGCGCACCTGCGTCAGGTCTTACGTTAAAGCCGACAATGATAGCATTTGATGCATTTGCAAGCATTACGTCAGATTCGTTAATCGCACCTACACCGCCGTGAATTGCTCTTACTCTGACTTCATCGTTAGACAATTTTTCAAGTGACTGTTTAACAGCCTCAACGCTACCTTGTACGTCAGCCTTGATGATAACGTCAAGCTCTTTCATGTTACCCTCGTCAATCTGACTGAACAAGTTATCAAGCGATACTTTAACAACTTGATTAAATTTATTTTCTTGAAGTTCCTGTTTTCTCTGTTCAGCAACGTCACGTGCAAGTTTTTCGTTTTCAACGACCATAAATGTGTCGCCGCCCGACGGTGCCTCCGACAAGCCAAGAATTTCAACCGGTGTTGACGGCGGTGCAGTCTTAACACGTCTGCCCTTATCGTTTACCATCGCACGAACTCTGCCGACAGCTGTTCCGGCAATTACAAAATCACCGACTTTAAGTGTGCCGTTCTGTACAAGAACAGTCGCAACAGGACCTCTGCCCTTATCGATTTCAGCCTCGATTACAGTACCTTGTGCATCTCTGTTAGGGTTAGCCTTTAGCTCCTGCATATCTGCAACAAGAAGTACCATTTCCAAAAGTCCGTCAATGTTAATTCTCTTTTTAGCCGAAATTTCAACGCAGACAGTATCTCCGCCCCATTCTTCAGGTACAAGATCGTACTCGACAAGCATTTGCTTAACTCTTTCAGGGTTAGCACCGTCTTTATCAATCTTATTAATTGCAACAACGATTGTAACACCTGCCGCTTTTGCATGGTTAATAGCCTCGATTGTCTGTGGCATAATACCGTCATCAGCCGCAACAACAAGTATTGCAACGTCAGTTACCTGTGCACCTCTCGCACGCATTGTTGTAAATGCTTCGTGACCCGGTGTATCAAGGAATGTTATAAGTCTGTCGTTTAGTTTAACGCTGTAAGCACCGATATGCTGTGTAATACCGCCAGCCTCTGTATCTGTTACGCTTGTATCACGGATTGCGTCAAGAAGTGATGTCTTACCGTGGTCAACGTGCCCCATTACAACAACTACAGGAGGACGCGGAACAAGATCTTCCGGCTTATCTTCTTCCTCGGTTTCAATCATAAGCATATCTTCTTTTGTAAGAACAACTTCCTGTTTAACTTCAATACCGAAATCGTCACCGATAAGTTGTGCTGTTTCAAAGTCGATAGCTTGGTTTTGTGATGCCATAACTCCAAGCATCATAAGTTTTTTAACAACTTCTGCCGATGTCTTACCCATCTTAGACGCAAATTCACCAACCGTAATTGTTTCAGGGATTTCAACCTCTGTTATAACCTTAGCCTTTATTTCCTTTTTAGGCTGTTGGTTCTTTTCCTTTTCACGACGGTTTTTGCCGCCCTTTTTATTCTTAGCTTTACCGCCCTTTTTATCCATCTTGATATTATCAGGAACCATATCTTCAATACGTTCACGGGATTCTATTGTATCAAGTTCAACAGTTGATTGACGGGTATCAACATAACGTTTCTTTTCCTCTGTCTTTACAACATACTCTTCTTCCGTATTGGTATGGTCGATATTGCTCAAGTCAATTCTTTGACCCGACTGTTTCTTTGCAACTTTCTTATGCTTTTCTTGCTTTTGCTTTTCTTCTTTCTTTTCAGCCTTTGTTTCAGTCTTAACTTCGGCTTTTACCTCTGCTTTTTCTTCAGTCTTTTTAACTTCTTTAACAGATTTTTCTTCTGCTTTCTTTTCTTCTTTCTTAGCATGTTTTTCAGCCTTTTCTTCTGTTTTCTTGGCAGGCTTTTTCGGCGATTTTTCTTCGTCATTGCCGTCTTCGCTTGCTTTCTTCAAAGCCGCCTCACGCATTTCGCGAATTTCTTCATCTGAAACTTGGTTCATCTCCGTATAAATATCGAAAATCAAACCGATAGTTTCTTCGTCAACCACGCTTGCCGAACTCTTTAGTTCTACTCCGAATTCCGCAAGTTTAGCTATTATATCCTTATTTGTAATCTTTAGATTTTTTGAAATCTCACCTAATTTTATCTTATCTGCCATATTTGCATCACCCTTTCTCCATGTCCCAGAGGGATTAGTCGTTTAATCTATCTAAAATTGCTTTCGCAAAATTGTCGTCATTCACGGAAACTACCGCACGGCTGTCTGCTCCTGTAAACTTGCCAAGCTCCGCCTTACTTCCCGCCTCAACAAATTTCGTTTTATAAAATTTGCATGAATCGGTTATTGATTTTTTTGTATTATCAGATGCGTCACACGCTACTATAATAAGCTTTGAAACACCGCTTTTAACGGCTTTTGAACATATATCTTCACCTGTCTGCACCTTACCGGCTCTTTTTGCCAAGCCGAGCATACCTAAAAATTTGTTGTTCAAATCAATTCCTCCGCCGCTTTATATAGTTCCTTTGGGACGGCACATTTAAAATGACGCTCAATCCCTCTTTTTTTCTCCGCATTTCGAATACAGTCTATATTCTTGCAAATATAAGCACCACGTCCGAACAATTTTTTATCACAGTCGAATTTAATCTCACCTGTTTTGTTGTCACGAACCAATCTTATAAGTTCATTTTGCGGATACATTTTTCTGCACGCAACGCACATCCTTTGTGGTATGTGCTTCATATATATTAGTCCTCCGCACTGATGTCTATTTTCCAGCCTGTAAGTCTTGCCGCAAGACGTACATTCTGACCTGCTCTGCCTATTGCAAGCGAAAGCTGATATTCAGGTACAACAACGTGTGCACTCTTTTCCTCTTCGTTGATTTCAGCTGAAATAACCTTGGCAGGACTTAAACTTGCCGCAATAAATTCGGCAGGGTCTTCGCTCCACTTAACTATATCAATCTTTTCATTCTTCAATTCTTCGCCGATATTCTGAACTCTTATACCCTTCGGTCCGATACAAGCACCTTGTGCGTCAACGTTAGGATCGTTTGAATAAACGGCAATCTTTGTTCTTGAGCCGCCCTCACGCGCAATGTTCTTTATCTCAACAATACCCTCGGCAATTTCAGGTACTTCTGCCTCAAACAACTTTTTAACAAGCCCCGGATGAGTTCTTGAAACTATAATCTGTGTACCCTTTGTTCCGCTTTTCACTTCGCTCACATAGCATTTAAGCACTTGACCTACTTCATATGTTTCGCCGATTGGCTGTTCTTTTTCAGGCAGCATTGCTTCGATTTTGCCGATGTCAATAAATACGTTTCCTTTTTCTATTCTCTCGATTGTTCCCGAAACTATGTCATTTGTCTTTTCGGTGTATTCACTGTAAATTATTCCTCTTTCAGCCTCTCTTATTCTCTGCGTAACAACTTGTTTTGCAGTCATTGCACTGATTCTGCCGAAATCTTTCGGTGTTACTTCTATGTTTACCATATCACCGATTTGATAATTACCGTTGATCGCTCTTGCGTCCTCAAGTGAAATTTCTTCAAATTCGTCATATACAAGGTCAACAACTTCTTTCTTTGCAAATACCTTTACAGTTCCGCTTTCTCTGTCTATTGAAACCTCAACGTTTTGTGCTGAATAAAAGTTTTTCTTATATGCCGCAACAAGAGCCGCTTCAAGAGCGTCTATAAGCACCTCTTGACTTATGCCCTTTTCGTTACAGATTTCCGTAAGAACCTCAAATAATCCCTTTTCCATTTTTATAAATCTTCCTCTCTAAAACTTAAATGATAATCTTATATAAACTGCTTGCTTAACAGGTATTTCTTTCACTTCCCCATCAAGTTCAACAAATGCTGTTTTATCCTTGTAATCCTTTAAAACGCCTGTAAATTCCTTTACGCCGTTTTCTGCTTTGTAAAGCTTTACGTCAACCTCTCTGCCGATATAATAAAGAAATTCACGTTCCTTTGTAAGTTTTCTGTCTGCCCCCGGCGACGAAACTTCAAGCGTATAATTTTCTTCAATAAAATCTTCCGCGTCAAGAAGTTCCTCTACTGCCTTTGAAAACAATTCACATTCATCTATACCAATTCCGCCCTCTTTGTCAATATAATAGCATAGCGAATAAGTGTCGTCGGCTTTTTTGTATGTCACATCAACAATATATACATTTTGTTTCTGTGCAATTTGTTCTCCGAGTTCAAGCGCTCGGATTTCTGTTCCGTTAGCCATTTGTACCTCCGTAACTTTTCAAAAAATCTTTTCATATAAATATGAAAGAGTGGGTAAACCCACTCTTTCTGAATATAGTATATTCCGCTTTAAAAGATATTATATCACACAAATCCAACAATTTCAAGACTTTTTTGTGATTTTATCTTTATTATTCATCGCTGCCGTCATTGCTTTCACTGCTACTGTATTCAGAACTCGAAGATTCACCGTTTGATTCTTCGCTTGATTCATATCTTTCACCTGTACTCTCGTGAGAAGAACTTGATGTTCCCGTACTTTCTTCGGTCGTTTCATGATTTGATGACGAACCAGATGATGAGTTTGATGAACCCGAAGTTCCCAATGAACTGTATGATGAATTTGAACTTCTGCTTTTTGAGTTTGATGAACTTGATGAATTTGAAGTGTTTGACGAGCTTGAAGATATACCACTTGATGAAGAACTACCGCTCTCTCTTGTAGCATTTTTAGGATTGTCTGTTGTTATATTATCTGCAGGATAACCGAACACATCTTGTACCATCGTTCTGATTTCGTCCATATTAGGTATCCAAACGTCGCCGTTCGCTGAATCTGAACTATATTCACCAGGCAATGAATACGAATGAATATTCACGCTTGAGAAATCAGCCAAATATTTCGAATACTTAATAACTTCACTTACTGTAAAGTTTGTCTTAATTTCAGAGCTTATCTCCTTGAATATTGAAGGAATTTTCAAAATCAAAGATGCATTAACCTTTTGGTCTACAACAGCTTTCAGGAATTTCTGCTGCATTTCAACTCTGTCACTGTCACCGTTTACATAACCTTTAAATACACCGGTTGACGGATCGACATTACCGTGTCTGTAACGCATAAGCCATACAGCCTGCTGACCGTTCAGCTGATAGTCTCCCGGCGGAAGATTTATATGCAGACTCTGTACAGGGTCATCATATACCATACCTACACCGTCGCCGTAAAGATCCGGAATTGTAAATTCAATAGGACCAAGTTCGTCTATAACGTGAGCAACAGCGTCAAAGCTGAAATCAACATAGTAATTTATCGGAATACCCGTTATTCTCGTTACCGCCTCACAAGTCGCTGTCGCACCGCCGATTTCTCCGCTTTCATCCACAAATGCGTGTGCGGCATTAATTTTTTGATAACGGTTTCCTATATACATTTTTGTATCACGAGGAATTGAGAGCATATTCACTTCTTTTGTTTCGGTATCAAAACTTGCCAGCATTATTGCGTCTGTTCTCAAGCCGTCAACATCAACGCCCATAAGTAAAACGTTTATCTTTCCGTCTGCCGCCTCAACAGTCGAAGTGTTGTCCACTGCTTCCTCATTGTTTGAGCCCGAAAAGTCAATTCCCATACAGACAGCTGCCACGGCAATAATCACTGCGAGTGATATTCCAAGTACTTGAAAATATCTTTTTACATTAAATTTAACTTTCACTCTGTAACCTCCAAAAATATTCATCTATGTTTCAAAAAAATACAATATATTTTAATTATACCATTCAAACTTACTCTCGTCAATAGAAAAAACACTTTATGTTTTTAAACTATTTGTAAACCTTACATACATATCCAAAAATCAAATTGCATTTCTGATAATTCATCAGCACGCAAAAAGGGTGATATTTCCATACCACCCTTTAATTATTAACCCATATTAAATTTTTATACTAATGTGCAATATATGAAATTTTGTTAGCTTTCAGATATTCTTCGGCATATGTGCCTTTTACACATGTCACGTTGATTTTTTCACAGCCGTCAAACGCTCCTACAGCAATATATTCAACGCTCTTTGGCAAAACTACGGTTTTAAGATTTTTGCAATTTTCAAATGCTTTTATATCTATGGCTTTCGTGCCGTCAGGAATTACGATTTCCCTTAAATCTGTGTTTGAAAATGCTTTCACTCCGATTTCCTGTAATTTTTCAGGTAACTTGATGTTTTCAAGGCTTGTGCAGTCAGCAAATGTCATATCTTCAATCTTCATCACATTTTGAGGTATATTTATATCAGTAAGATTATCGCAGCCTTCAAATGCTCCCCATTCGATATATGACACTGTTTCGGGAATTTCTATACCTTTCAACTCTTTGTTGTTTTTAAAGGCATCCGCTCCGATCCCCTCTACCGTCACGCCTTCAAGTTCCTTTGGTATTACCGCATATTCGCCGAGATTATCTGCAGCTTTCAGAACAGCTTTCTCATTATGAACGGCATATGTCGCATATGATGAAGCGAATGCACTGATTTGAGTCATCATAACTATAAGCATAAGCGCCGCAACTAACATTTTCTTCTTCATATTTGACACTCCCTTTCATTCATTTCCTGTTCTCTTTATAAGTCTATTATACGCCGTATGAATATTTATTACAACAACAACAGACTTACAAAATTGTTTAAATGATTTAAGAAGTTGTTACAAATTGTTACAAAAAATTTTGTTTTATTTTGCATTCAAAAATACACCAAATTTGCGAAACCAAATCAAAGAAAAATATCAAATATTCCGTTCAAAAACGTTCAAAACAATATTATACAAAAAATCAGAGCAAGCTGTATACAGCTTGCTCTGATGTGGTGGGAGAGGATGGATTCGAACCATCGAAGTCGAAGACAACAGATTTACAGTCTGCCCCCT
>OLOM01000427.1_pt1 | contig 33065 bp, 30 predicted proteins | sample 1672531 | NCBI WGS metagenome assembly OLOM01 (sample SAMEA3136696, study PRJEB25190) | human gut metagenome | reverse complement strand
CGCGCCGTAGTTGCTAGTTGAACATGTTCGGTTGGATGCAACCATGAGGGCTCCAGGCATAGCCATTTTGATACTTAATGGTCAGGTAAAAAACGCTGTCCTTCATCTGCAGCTGCACGTAACATACGCCGTCAACGGACTTATCGGTTACATCAAGCTGCTGGTTAAGGTAGTAACAACCACGCGACCATCTTCCTCGTATTCAACCTCGGGAGCGTTGATCTCATCCCAAAGTTCCTCCTCGGTCAAAGGCCGCTCAGTCCCGTCAGGATTAATCGCAACGCCGCCTCCCCTATGCACCAGCTTCCCATCCTCATCTTCATACTCAAGCGAATACGATCCGTTTTCGATAACGAGCGTTGCATCAATTTGATCGCCGTAGATCCAAACTTGCACGGTTCGCTGAATTCCGCCGATGTCCATTGCATAGGCGCTACCACCAAACCCAATGACTACCACGAACATGGCGGCGGCTGCGAAAACCTGACAGGAATCTATCAATAGTTTGCTCGAAAAGGAAAATAGAGGATTGCGGTAAATCACTGAAGCTGACGCTTCGGTAACCCAAATCATCCAGGAATCAGCATTTAAATTAGACGCTGACGGAGCAGAAGGCGCCCCATTGCCGGAATAACTACAATATATGCTGCTTTCGAACCTTGAGTACAAACTCGCCAGCAGCCTGCTGCGCGTTTCGAAACCAAACCCCAGATTGAACGACCATGCCAAACAGAGGCCCCATGAAACCAATCGCCCATATTCGCACCGATCTACCGCAGAAGTTCGGTATTCCTCGCAACAGCTTTCTCGCACCTCACCTGCAAGGACGCATCATATTCGAGCCGGAATACGCTTTGGAATCGGTCGTTATGGGAATCGATAGTTTCACGCATTTGTGGTTGATCTGGCAATTCGAAAATGGTGTAACTGGCGGAACCGCCGACGACATCGCCCAGGACTCCGCGACGCCACACAAACAGGGCACTAATGATAAATGGTCGCCAACAGTTCGACCGCCTCGACTTGGTGGCGTCGAGCGCGTAGGCGTATTCGCCACGCGCAGCCCCTTCAGGCCCAATCCGCTTGGCTTAAGCTGCGTGAAGCTCGAACGGGCAGAGATCACGGACGAGGGTCCCGTGCTTCATGTGCTCGGAGCCGACTTGCGAGACGGCACGCCGATCTTGGACATCAAACCCTACATCCCCTTCGCCGACTGCCACCCCGATGCGCAAGGCGGATGGATCGACAGAGCACCGTGGCACGAGCTTGAAGTGGATTTCCCCGAACGACTGCACGAATCTATCGATTCGAACAAACTACCTGGCCTTCTGGAAGTGCTAAAGCAGGATCCACGACGTGCGGGCAGCAAGCACGAGCCCGAACGCATCTACCATTTGGCTTATAGCTCCCTTGATGTGGCTTTCACAGTTGACGGCAATGTGCTGCATGTGGTCGAAATCAATTAGAAAGCACAAGCACAAAGGTAAATAGATCGCGTTCTTGCTCCCTCTACTTTTCTATGAGCTGAACCGAACTGGGCACTATGCCATCGAAATAACCTGCGGGCATTTCCAGGACATGACAGGCGCCTTTCACTTTTTTGCCAAGCTGCCACGGAAGCAAGGTTTCAACCTCGATCCCCCTTAGGTTGAAATCTAGATACAAAACATCAATCGGAAATCTCATGAAACAACAATGCACCCGCGAACATTTAGCAAGAAACAGACCCTCTTCTTCGCCGAGCGACGCCCTTCCCATCAGACCGCGCAACCTAGAAGAAAATGTTCTGGCTACTGGAACGCTAACCACTCTGCCATCCTTCTTTACGAGCACACTCTCTGCGTAGAAACGCCTAAAACCCATAGTCACCTCAATAACGCCTACGTTGTAGCTTTTCATAGCAAATGGTATGGTGCTTATTTTTGACATTCAAGCAGATGGCGAACGTATACTCATTCTGCGTCTTCACGCTCTCTTGCTGGCGATTTTATGTACCGAGAAGGCACTCGTTGCCGAAGCGTTACTATAGACACCCTCTTGCGGCACAGTTTTCCGCACAACCCGAAAGAACAACGCTTCATCTAGGGTAAAACACCCCTAGCGTGAGCCTTGTCGTCTTTACTCGCTTGCGCAGCTGCGACACAGGAGCCGTAAACACAACCAACTCAACACGAATTGAAGGCCATGCAGCGCGACAAAATCAAACCGATCCTGTTCAGCATCATCAAGCATACCGACAAAGAAGAGCTTCGCAGGCAAATCCCAAAGGATATCGTCTCCGGCATCGTCGTAGCGGTAGTCGCACTTCCGCTTTCCATCGCGCTGGCAATTGCTTCGGGCGTCGCCCCTGAACAAGGTTTGTACACTGCAATCGTCGCGGGCTTCCTTATTGCGCTGTTCGGTGGCAGCCGCGTGCAGATCTCCGGTCCGACCGCAGCGTTCGCCACCATCGTAGCGGGCATTGTGACAACAGACGGTCTTGACGGCCTGATTGCGGCAACCATCATCGCGGGCGTCATCCTTATGCTGATGGGCTTGCTGAAACTGGGCACCCTCATTCGCTTCGTGCCTTTCACCATCACCACCGGTTTCACCGCCGGCATTGCCGTCACCATTGTCATCGGACAGATAAAAGACCTGCTGGGACTGACCTATCCCGCGGGCACCGTCACCATCGACGCAATCGACAAAATGACGGCCGTCGCGCACAACATCGGCACCTTCAACGCGCAAGCCCTTATCGTGGGAGTTGTTTCCCTCGCAATACTTATCGCGTGGCCCAAGGTGTCTAAGCGCATCCCCGGATCGCTTGTTGCCGTCATCGTGGGTGCCGCAATGGTTCCCTTGCTTGGTCTTGACGTCAATACCATTGGCGACCTGTATACCATCAACGCAGGATTGCCCACTTTGCATGTCCCGCACCTCAGCCTTGACCTGCTGCGCAATGAGCTTGCCAACGGCTTTACCATCGCGCTTCTTGCCGCCATCGAGTCGCTGCTCTCTTGCGTGGTTGCCGATTCCATGATCTCAAGCCACCACCGCTGCAACATGGAACTGGTCGCTCAGGGCATGGGCAACATCGGCTCGGCGCTTTTCGGCGGCATTCCCGCAACGGGCGCCATAGCCCGCACCGCCGCAAACGTCAGGAGCGGTGGCCGCACGCCCATCGCGGGCATGGTTCATGCAGTGGTTCTGCTTGCCGTGCTGGTGTTCCTTATGCCCTACGCAGCACTCATCCCCATGCCCACCATCGCCGCAATCCTACTGCAAGTCGCCTACAACATGTCCGGTTGGCGCAGCTTTGCGCACCTGTGCGCCACCGCATCGCGCGGCGCCATCGCAACCCTGCTTCTTACGTTCACGCTGACGATCGTATTCGACCTGGTAACTGCCATTGGCGTCGGCATGGTGATCACCGTGGTGCTGTTCATGAAAATGGTCAGCAAGGAAACCGAAGTCAAAGGTTGGAAATACTACTGCGACGACGATTCCCAAGTCACGCATCTGCGCGAACTACCGAAAAGCGTGCGCGTGTACGAGATCAACGGCCCCATGTTCTTCGGCATGGCCGACCGTATTTCAGACATCTCGGTAAAGGAATTCACTAAATACTTGATCATCCGCATGCGCGGCGTTCCTTCCCTGGATGCAACCGGCATGAACGCGCTAGAGAACCTGTACAAATACTGCAGCGAGAACGGCGTGCGCCTGATCTTCAGCCACGCAAACGAGCAACCCATGAAAACCATGGAGCATGCTGGTTTCGTCGACCTGGTTGGTAAGGATAACTTCCGCGCGAACATCGACGACGCCATCGAATACGCCACGAAGCTCATCGAGGAAGAAGAGCAGGCGTAACTCTATTCGAACCACATTCGCCAAGGATGACTTTATTCGAACCGATACATTCGATAGACCAGAATTTCACCTTTCGTCAGGGCTTTCTTCTTTTTCATCAAGGCTGCCGGCAGTATTTATGAAAGAACGATTAATTAACTGTTACGAACTTATTTCACATAGCGCGATTTTGAAGATGATGCGACAATACTTCGTTATATCGGAAGGGGTTCCCAACCGAAAGCGTCCAAGCAAGAACGCGTAAGAAGCAAGTTCGTACAAGTCAGGAGTCGCACATGAAAGACATACGTGTCAGTGACATCACGATGAAAGAGGCCGCCACCTCCAAAACGCTCTCCCTATCCTTCAAGGAGAAGCTAGAAATCGTGAAGATCCTAGACCGTATCGGTGTGGGCTCTATTGAAGTTGAGGGAATCGAGTCATCCAAGGTCGACGCCCTGCGAATCAAATCCATTGCCTCTCTGGTGAAGAACAGCACGCTTGCCGTTCCGGTGAAAATGAACGAGCAGAATATCGAAGCCGTCTGGAACGCAGCTAAGGGCGCAAAGAGTGTTCGCCTGCAGGTGGAAGCGGCTGTAAGTCCCTCGTGCATGGAATACATCCAGCGTAAGAAGGCAGACAATCTGGTTACCGATGCTGCAGCGGCCGTGGCCAAATGCGCGCAGCTTACCGACGACGTCGAGTTCGTAGCCGTTGATGCCACCCGCACCGACGTTGCCTACTTGGCAAAGATCATCGAGGCTGTCGTTAACGCTGGCGCCAAGACAGTTACCGTATGCGATGCCGCCGGCTCTATGCTTCCCGAAGAGTTCGCCGAGTTCATTAGCAACCTCACCCAGGCTGCACCGCAACTGAACGATATCACCCTTGGTATTTCTTGCTGCAACAACCTGAACATGGCCGACGCTTGTGCAGTTGCCGGCGTCATGGCAGGCGCTTCCTTGGTGAAAGCAACCTCCTACCCCATGGACGTCGTCGCGCTTGACAACATCTCCCGCATCCTTGCCGCAAAGGCCGACGCGCTTGATGCCCAATGCCATGTCCGAGTAACCGAGCTTAAACGAGCCATGAATCAAATCGCCCGCCTGTGCTGTGAAGATCGTTCCAAGGCGCTCAAGTTCACCGATTCCGTTTCCGAAGCGGTAGAGGGACTCGTTCTTACCGCAGGCGACGATCAGGAAACCGTCATGCAGTACGTTGAGCGTTTGGGCTACAGCCTGTCCGACGAAGACGCCGCATCGGTGTTCGAAGCATTCAAGAAGATCGCCGCAAACAAAGAAAATGTCGGCGCCACCGAACTTGACGCCATTGTCGCCTCGGCCGCTCTGCAAGTTCCGCCTACGTATGTTCTTGAGGGCTATGTCATCAACACCGGCATGAGTTTCAAGGCAACCTCGCATATCTCGCTGCGTAAGAACGGTGAGATCCATGAAGCAGTGTCGCTAGGCGACGGTCCCATCGACTCTTCATTCAAATCCATAGAGTCGGTTGTGGGCAAGCACTACGAGCTTGACGATTTCCGCATTCAGGCCGTTACCGAAGGCCGCGAAGCTGTAGGCGAATCCATCGTGAAACTCATTGCCGATGGCAAGGTGTATTCCGGCCGCGGCATTTCCACCGACATCGTCGAATCCAGCATTCGCGCGTATATCAACGCGCTGAACAAGATCGCATACGAGGAGCAGAACTAATGAAGCTTTCCTTTTCCACCCGCGGTTGGGCCGACCATTCTTGGGACGAGCTGGTAAGCACCGCCCTCGAAATGGACTTCTCGGGCATCGAGATCCACAACCCGCTGATCAATGAAGCATTCACCGGCAAGGGCGCCCCCCTTGACCGATACAACACCCAGGCCACTGCTCGCGCGCTTCACGACAAGGGCCTGACCATCCCCGCACTTGACTCTTCCATCGATATTTCAGCTGGTGAAGAGCACGTTCAAGAAGCAAAGAAACTCATCGATCTTGCAGAAGCCGCATCCGTCGACATGGTGTGCGTTGTTGTTCAAAACGATGACGAAGCCGCCATCCATTCTGCATTGGAGCAGCTTGTCCCTTACGCAGAGGCGCATGGCGTCATCCTGCTTATTGAATCAAGCGGCATTTTCTCTAGCACTACGCGCCTGACCAGCATCATGGACAAGTACGCCAGCGATTATCTGGGCGTTCTGTGGGACGTTCACAACGTTTATCGCGTGGGTGGCGAAAGCCCGGCAACCACCATCAAGAACCTGGGTGCCTACGTCAAGCACGTTCATATGCGTGATTCAGATGACGACGGCACGTTCAACCTGGTTGGCGAAGGCACCTTGCCCATCGACGAGGTTGTACGCGCTTTGTCTTCCATCGACTACGACGGCTTCGTGTCGCTTGAATGGATGCCCGAATGGATGGAAGACCTTACCGACATGGAAGTCATCTTCCCCCACTTCGTGAACTACATGGAGCAATTCGAGGATACGCGCGGTAAGCGCCGCACCCTGTACCTGAACCATGACGGTACTGGCGAGTACGTCTGGAAGAAGGACGAACTCATCGACCTCACTTTCCCCCAAGTTTTGGACAAGATGGTCGAGTGCTTCCCCGATCAATACTGCTTCAAGTACACCACGTTGGACTACACGCGTACTTACGAAGAATTCCGCGACGATGTGGACACCTTCGCACGCGCATTGGTTTCCATGGGCGTGAAGCCCGGCAGCAAGGTTGCCGTTTGGGCCACCAACGTGCCTGCTTGGTACATCACTTTCTGGGCAGCCACCAAAATCGGCGCCGTACTGGTTACCGTGAACACCGCGTACAAGATCCACGAGGCAGAGTACCTGCTGCGTCAATCCGACACGCACACGCTGGTCATGATCGACAGCGCGCTTGACTCGAACTACCGCCAGATCATCAACGAGCTGTGCCCCGAAATCGCCGCTACTAAAGCCGGCGAGCAGCTGCATTGCAAGAAGCTGCCGTTCCTGCGCAACGTCATCACCGTTGGTTTCGAAATGCCCGGCTGTCTGACCTTCGAGCAGGCAATGGAGCGATCCGAGCTGGTGCCGCTTGAGAAGATCCAGCGCATGGCCGCGCAGGTTCGCCCCGACGACGTCTGCAACATGCAGTACACCTCGGGCACCACGGGCTTCCCCAAGGGCGTCATGCTGACGCATCGTAATGTCGTGAACGACGGCAAGTGCATTGGCGACCGCATGGGCTTGTCCACCGCCGATCGCTTCATGATCCACGTGCCCATGTTCCACTGTTTTGGCATGACGCTGTCCATGACGTCTTCCATGACGCACGGCACAACCATGTGCCCCATGCCTTACTTCAGCGCCAAGGCTTCGCTGCATTGCATCACGCAAGAAAAGATCACGGCATTCAACGGTGTTCCTACCATGTTCATTGCCATGTTCAACCACGAGGACTACCGCAAGACCGACTTCAGCCACATGCGCACGGGCATCATGGCCGGCGCTGGCTGCCCGCCCGAACTGATGAAGCGTGCGGCTCAGCCTGACGAGATGAACATGACCGGAATCGTGTCGGTGTATGGCCAGACCGAATCGGCCCCGGGCTCCACCATGAGCGCCTGGACCGATCCGCTTGACCTGCGCACCGAAACCGTCGGCTACGCCTTCCCGCATGTTCAGTGCAAGATCATCGATCCCGAGACCGGTGAGGAGCTTCCTGACGGCCACATTGGCGAGTTCTGCTCACGTGGCTACAACATCATGAAGGGCTACTACAAGATGCCCGACGCCACGTACAAAACGGTTGACGAAGACGGCTGGCTGCATTCCGGTGATCTGCTGATGCGCGACGAGCGCGGCTGCTTCGTAGCTACCGGCCGTTTGAAGGACATGATCATCCGCGGCGGCGAGAACGTGTATCCCAAGGAGATCGAGGACTTCGTCATCACCCATCCCAAAGTCAGCGACTGCCAGGTTATCGGTGTGCCCGACAAGAAGTACGGCGAGGAAGCCATGGCGTGCATCATTCTGAAAGAGGGTGAGACCATGACCGAGCCCGAAATCCGCGAGTTCATGAAGAACAACATCGCGCGCCACAAGGTGCCTCGCTACATCAAATTCGTGGACTCCTACCCCATGAATGCGGCTGGCAAGATCCTCAAGTACAAGATGAGGGAAGCCGCCGTCGAAGAACTGGGGCTTTAGAGCCTGCGGAATCGGCGCTTTGGCAATCTCGGTGATATCGGTGACGTTGGACGCGAGCTTCACGATAAGCGGCTTCTTTGTTGCCGCCGGGCTAGTTGTCTTGGGTCTGATTCTTTCCATTTGCATGGCGCCCGAAACCGCTGGTAAATCGCTTGACGAAATCAGTTCGCTGTAAGCGAGGTCGCATAGGCAAACGAAGGGGATCGACGAATGAACGTCGATCCCCTCTTTCATGCCTACGTGCGCTACTCGTTGGCGAGGTTCTTAAGTGTTGCCTGTTCGGCAAGATGGCGATAGGAGCTTACCTCCATGCACTGCTCGAACTGGGAAACGACTTCGGGAAAATCCTCAAGGCCGCTTCGCCAGTCGATCCCGCAGGCAGTCAGCGGCACACGGCCCGAATCCACACGTGTCCAATGCTGATCCGCATCGGCTTGGAAATAACCAGTTACCGATGCATCGCCTTCAAGAAAAGGCTGGTCATCGGAGTAAATCGTGCCGGGAATGGCAATTGAGTCGCCGAGCGCATCGTGCGCCCAGTCTTGACCGGAGGGAACGATATACGCCGCATCGGTGCCGGCAAGTAGAACAAGCTTGGCTTTCTGTTGGAGGACGTAGCCATCTTCAAGAGCGACGTCTTCCATGCAGACGTCGCCCGTCTCGGTAAGCTCGCCGGCTTCGCGCATATGGATGGCAAGCTCGTTTAGGAGCTCGTCGGTGTTAGTATCGTTCATGGTGTCTTCTTTTTCATTAGCGGCTGTCTAGGCAATGCATGAAATATCGCCTTTTGGATTCTGACGATTATATCGCTACGGAAGTGTTCGCCTGTGCCCTATGCAACGAACATCAACCAGCAAGCCGAAGAATTCGCCGAAGCGTTACCTTAAAAGAAATCTCATCGTTCCCGAAAAATCATGAGTTGCGGCAAACTGAAACGGCCATTGAACTGCATATAATTAGAATATGACAAGTTGGCAAGCAGCTTATCTGCGTGCATGTGAACCACGGCCTTATGCGCAAGGGCGAGAGCGAGCAGGTCATCGACGTCTTCAAGAACCAGATGGACGCCAACCTGATTTACGTTGACGCCACCGATCGCTTCTTGAACAAGCTGGTTGACGTGGACGAGCCCGAAACCAAGCGCAAGATCATCGGCGCCGAGTTCATCCGCGTGTTTGAGGAAGAAGCTCGCAAGGTTGGCAACGAGGTTAGCTTCCTGGATCAGGGCACCATCTACCCCGACATTCTGGAGTCTCAGGACGGCGTGAAAGCCCACCACAACGTTGGCGGCCTGCCCGAAGATCTGCAGTTCGAGCTGTGCGAGCCCGTCAAGCTGCTGTACAAGGACGAGGTCCGCGTTGTTGGCCGCGAGCTTGGCCTGCCCGAGAACATGGTTGAACGTCAACCCTTCCCCGGCCCCGGCCTGGGCGTGCGCTGCCTTGGCGCCATCACCCGCGATCGTTTGGAGGCCCTGCGCGACGCAGACGCCATCGTTCGTGAAGAAATCGACAATGCCGGCCTGAAGGTTTGGCAGTACTTCGCCGTTGTGCCCGATTTCCGCGCAACCGGCGTTCGCGATGGCAAGCGTGCTTACGACTGGCCGTGCATCATCCGCTGCATCAACTCGGTTGACGTTATGACCGCCGAAGTTCCCGAGATCGACTGGGCACTGCTTAAGCGCATCACCGACCGTATCACGGCCGAGGTCCCGAGTATCTGCCGCGTTTGCTACGACCTTACGCCCAAGCCCGTCGGCACGGTCGAGTGGGAATAGAACATACGTTCGACACCGTGGTACAATGACTGCCTGTGGGCGCGGTTTCTTCCGAAGCCGCGCCCACTGCTTTATTCGAGTTGCTATCGAAGTTGACGGCGCTTTTCATGCATCCATCTGCCTCGTCTGCGATATATCTGCATCTATTTTTGATGTATGATGCAGATAAACGATAAATGATGCAGATAGGAAGCGAACATGAGGCGTTTCGACTACACACAGATGCCGCAAGGCTTGCTAACGCCGGAGACCGTGGCGCTGCTCACGACAGTCCATGAATACAAGGGTCGGCAGGTACTCTATCTCAACGCCAAGGCGGACGCCCTTGAAGCCCTGACGGAAGTTGCTAAGGTTCAGTCAACCGAGGCCTCAAACCGCATCGAAGGCATACGCACCAGCGACAGGCGCCTGCAACAGATCATGTCCGAGAAGTCGGATTTGCGCTCCCGCGACGAGGAAGAGATAGCAGGCTATCGTGACGCATTGGCCACCATACATGAAAGCTATGACTTCATCGACGTCACGCCGAACGTCATACTGCAGCTTCACCGGCAGATGTACCGGTACACGCCGTCCTCCATGGGCGGGCACTTCAAGATTGGCGACAACGAGGTGCGCGGCATACGCCCGGACGGAACCGAGTACGTTCGGCTGAAAACCGTTCCCGCGGTGGCCACCGAGGACGCCATGGAGCGCTTATGCTTAGCATATCGCGACGCCGTCGCAAGCGAAACTATAGACCCGTTGCTTATCTCTCTTATATTCGTATTCGACTTCACCTGCATCCATCCCTTCAACGATGGCAACGGACGCATGTCCAGGCTGTTAACCCTGCTTTTGCTGTACAAGGCGGGTTACATGGCTGGCAAGTTCGTCTCCATCGAGAAAGAGATCGAGCGCACCAAGAACGCGTATTACAACGCCTTGGCAGCGAGCTCGCAAGGATGGCACGAGGGCCGAAACGACCCTGGTCCGTTCGTGCGCTACATGTTGGGCGCAATCCTGGCTACCTATCGCGAGTTCGAGGAACGCGTCTGCGCAGTGGTAGACGCCAGGCTCACCAAGGCCGAACGCGTGGAGGCGATGCTGCGCGGCTCCGTCGGCAAGGTGACCAAACACGACATTGCCGCAGCATGCCCGAACATCAGCCAGACCACCATCGAGCGCGCCTTATCGGATCTGCTGACAGGCGGTAAAATCCAGAAGGTGGGAGCCGGCCCTGCGACAGGGTACGTCTGGAAAGGATAGCGCGGTGACGCTCTCTCGACGATAAGCGCAGTCGGAACGACGGTGAGAGCAGCTGCAGCGATACAAAGATATACTTTGAAACACAGCGAATAACTTGGACCAAATGCGATGAAGTACACGGAGCTATAGCTATGATCATCTACAGCGGAAGCAAATCAGACTTCATGACCGAGGTTGTAGACGACACCATCGCCTATACCATTCGCGACAATATCCTCGATAAAATGCACCGCAAAACAGGTGAAGCCGAGTTCAGGTCTTGGGTGAACTCCCTTGAATACATGTACAAAGTCCTCAACGACGAAGCAATCCCGAACGACTCCGGCGTTGCCATTGAGTACAACCTTCCCAACACATCCAAACGCATCGACTTCCTTATATCGGGTTATGACGAATCCAATGTCGCAAACGTTGTGATCGTTGAGCTGAAGCAATGGAGCGAGATCAAGAAAGTCGACGGCCTTGACGGTCTCGTTGAAACTTATACAGGAGGGGCGAATCGTCGCGTTGTGCACCCCTCTTACCAGGCGTGGAGCTACGCTCAGATGATCAACGACTACAACGAATACGCCCAAGTCGCAGAAGTTCAGCTTTGGCCTTGCGCTTACCTGCACAATTACCTGCGCACGCAAGAGAGCGACCCCCTTTACGACCCCATTTACGAAGACTACCTCGAAGCCGCACCTGCATTCGCCAAAGGCGACGTTCGAAAGCTGCGCGAGTACATCAAGCGCGTTGTGAAAGACGGTGACGACGCAGAGATCCTCTACGAGATCGACAACGGTCGAATCAGGCCCTCGAAAAGCCTGCAGGACGCAATCGTGGGCATGATCGACAACAACCCCGAGTTCAACATGATCGACGAACAAAAAGTTATCTTCGAGCGCGTGATGGGCTATCGCGCCAGTGCGAGAAGGACGGCAAAAAGCGCGTACTCATAGCAACCGGCGGTCCGGGCACGGGAAAGACGGTCATCGCCGTAAACCTGCTGGCTAGGCTCACTCAAGAGGGAGTTTTTGCACAATATTGCTCGAAAAACAGTGCCCCGCGTGACGTATATAAAAGGAAGCTAAAAGGTCATAGAACCATAAGTTGCATAGACAATATGTTCAGGGGTTCTGGCACGTATGTTGACACTCCCAGGAACGCCATCGGTGTCGTTCTAGCAGACGAGGCGCACCGACTGAACGAAAAGTCAGGATTCTACGGAAACGAAGGTTTAAACCAAATACACGAAATCATTCACGCGGCAAGGCTCAGTGTGTTCTTCGTCGACGAAAGCCAGCGAGTAACCGTCAAAGACATCGGCAGTGCAGACGAAATCAAGCGATGGGCAGCGTTCAATGGCGCGACAGCCTACGAAGAAGAATTGTCATCGCAGTTCCGCTGCAACGGATCCGATGGCTATCTGGCATGGCTGGATGACGTTTTAGGCATTCGCGAAACTGCGAATTACGATATCGAAAACATCGACTACGAGTTCGTAGTGTTCGATACGCCCGAGGAAATGAGAGAAAAAGTTATCGAGCGAAACGAAGAGTCCAACAAGGCACGCATCTTGGCGGGCTATTGCTGGGAATGGCCCTCGGGCAAGGGACGCTCGGACACCAACACCCACGAGATCAAGATCGGCGACTTTGAAATCAGCTGGAATCTCAACGGAGACGAAGCGTTTGCGATTAGCCCAACATCGATAAACGAGGCAGGTTGCATTCACACCACCCAAGGCCTCGAGTTCGAGTACGTCGGCGTAATCATCGGTGATGACCTCCGTTACGAGGATGGTCACTTAGTCACCGACCATACGAAAAGAGCCAAAACCGATCAGTCGATCAAGGGTTTGAAGAAGATGGAGAAAGAAGATCCCGAGCGCGCCCATCGCCTAGCTGATGAAATTATCAAGAACACGTACCGCACGCTTATGACGCGCGGCATGAAAGGTTGTTACGTTTACGCAACCGACGAGGGGCTACGAAAATACTTGAGAACGCGATCGAGCAGCAACGTGTCCTACTCCGTCGTAAACATAACGGAATAGACGCAACGAATCGCAGACTCGCTCATCAAGAAGTAGCATGACCGACAACAACCAGAACGAATGGATCACCGACATGCTCGTGGACAGCACATCTACCACGCCAGCAGAACTGCTTGAGGATGTGATGGCCGATCCGCGCTGCGTCGTCTTCGGTCCCATCCACCACTACATCGTGGGCGGCGTACTGCTTGCCTGCTGGCGCAACGCCGAGGCTTCCCCCAACAGGGACAGCTTGCTTGCCACCGACCTTGAAAAGATGGCAGAACGTTCCAACACGGTACCCGGTGCCGCATGCGCCCACTGGGGCGTATGCGGAGCAGCAGCATCCGCCGGCATGGCTTACGCCATCGTCCGCAACAATGCGCCACTGCAAAAAGAAGGCTGGGCAGAAGGCCAGCTTATGGTGTCGGAGCTTCTTGCCGCCATTGCTCACACGGGCACCCCGCGCTGCAAGCGCGACGCACGCGTGGCAACCCGCGAAGCAATCCGTGACTTCAACGACTTAAGCGGCCCGCAACTGAAAGAGTCCAAAGCCATGCCCACCTGCGCAAGCTTCGCCGCGAACACCGCCTGCATAAACGAAGCGTGCCCCTATTTCCCCGCCCAGGCCGAATAACCCGCAGCCTTGCATGGCTCCAACCCAAACCAAGCAAGAAGCCGCGACTCACATCAAAGCAGGTCGCGGCTTTATTACATTCAAATTAGCAACGCTAACGAACGAAGCGCTAAGCGTTAGCGGCTAAACCACCAACCGCCAGCGCCCGCGAACAGCGGCTGCCGTTCCCTAACGGCGCGTACCGAAGATCCCACGAACGATCTGGTTGACAGCGGTGCGACCCGCCGAACTAAGGATGTTCGTGGCAACGCGCGACATCGCATCCTTCTGCTTCTGACGTTCGCGCTCCTCAGCCTTGGCCAAGCGCTCGGCCTCACGTTCCGCAGCGCGCGCCTGACGCTCCGCATCCCTTTCGGCTGCCCTCGCCTGTCGCTCGGCTTCTTTCTCCGCCGCCTTCTGCTGGCGTTCAGCCTCTTTTTCGGCCGCCTTTTGGGCAGCTTCCTGTTGCTTGGCAAACTCCGCCTTCTCGGCCTCGAGCTTAGCCCTTTCTTTAGCAAGTTCTTCGGCAGCGGCGTTCTGTTCGCGCTCGTCCATGATCTTCTCGTACGCGCTCTCGCGATCGATAGCCGTGCCGTACTTCACCATCAGCGCCATCTGCCCCTGAGCCACCGCGGCCTTGGCCTCGTCGCTCGCCTCGGCCATCAAGCACTGCGGAGGCAGGATCTTGGCATTCTCGACAACCGAAGGCTTACCTTCTTCGTCAAGGAAGCTCACCAACGCCTCACCGGTGCCCAGCTCCAAGATGACGTCCTCGCTCTTGAAATTGGGGTTGGCGCGGAACGCCTCGGCTGCCGCCTTAACGGCCTTCTGCTCGGCGGGCGTGTAAGCGCGCAAGCCATGCTGAACGCGGTTGGAAAGCTGCGCCAGAACCTCGCCGGGAATGTCGCTTGGCGACTGCGTGATGAAGTAAACGCCCACGCCCTTGGAACGAATGAGCTTGACCACCTGCACGAGCTTGTTCAAAAGCTCGCTTGGCATGTCTTTGAACAGCAGGTGAGCCTCGTCAAAGAAGAACACGAAGCGAGGCTTGTCCAAGTCGCCCACCTCGGGCAGCTTCTCGAACAAGTCGGAAAGCATCCACAACAGGAACATCGAGTAGATCTGCGGCTGCTGAATAATGCGCGCGGCGTTCAGGATGTTCACATAGCCGCGGCCCATAGGGTCGCACGCGAACCAATCGGAAAGCTCGAGCGACGGCTCACCGAAGAAAATGTCGCCGCCCTGATCTTCAACCGCGATAAGCGCGCGCAAAATAGCGCCGACCGATTGAGCCGAGACGTTACCGTACGTGGTGGTGTATTCCTTGGCGTGCTCGCTGACGTAATTCAACATGGCGCGCAGGTCTTTCAGGTCAATAAGCAGCATCTGCCTGTCGTCGGCAATGCGAAACACGATGTTCAGCACGCCCTCCTGCACCTTGGTAAGGCCAAGCAGACGCGACAGCAGCATGGGCCCCATGTCGGAAATAGTCACGCGCACGGGAATGCCGGGGCCTCCCGTCATGTCCCAGAAACGCGCGGGACAGCCCTGGTAGGTAAAGCCCTGAAGCCCGAACTTCTGAATGCGCTTCTGCATGCTCTCGGAATCGGCGCCGGCCTGGCACATGCCCGTGACATCACCTTTAACGTCGGCCATGAACACGGGGACGCCCGCCTGCGAGAAGCCTTCAGCCATTACCTTAAGCGTGACCGTTTTGCCCGTGCCGGAAGCGCCGGCGATAAGACCGTGACGGTTTGCCTGATTGAGCAGCAGGTAGCAGGGATTGTCGCCCTGCGCCATCCAAATTCTGTCGTTTTGAAGCACGGCGTCCTCCTCGAATCGAGCTGTTGGAATCGATTGAAAGTTGCACCCATTATACCAGCGGCGTGCGCTCGAACGGCAGTTTTGCTTACGCCAGCACCCAGTTGGCGGCCCCTGGGGGTGCGCGAACCCGCCTGTTTGAGCCGCAAGGGACCCTTCCCATGCCTCTTCTAAGCCGCCGGGTTCTTCGCAGTAGGCGCCCCTCCCTCCACAATGCAGGTAGATGCAAAAGCTACAAGCAACAAGATGAAAGGGAGTGGTCGACATGGTGAACCCGATTACCAAAAAGGTGCTTGTAGGTGTACCAACCGTGGCCCTTTCGGCCATGCTCGCCTGCACGATGGTCGGCTGCGGTGGCGGCAGTACGACTGACGCAGCGCAAAGCGGATCCAGCAGCGCTGCAGCATCGGCGCAACCCGTCTACCAGTCGCAGTCCGTCGAGATTGACGGCAACACCTTCGAATCCGTTGCCGACGGCACGTTCTATGCTGGAGACAAGGCCAAAAAGGACGGTTTCTACCTTCGCCTGAAGATCACGAACAACGGCGACAAGCCCTTGAAGTTCACGGGCTTCAGCGTTAAGGCCGCGCAGGGCGAACTTGAAGCAGGCGACGAGATCTTCCGCTCCAGCAAGGCCGCCGTGCTTGAATACACCACCAGCAACATCCCCGAAGAGCTGTACGAAGGCGCCAAGTACGGAAACGATCGACCGGACATTCCGGCTGGTGAATCGGTGGAGTTCGTTTACTTCTGGGTTCCGAAGGCTCCTTACTACGGTCCTATCACCGTCAACATCGACAGCCAGTACCACGTTGGCCAAAACCCCGCAGTGATGCGCTTCGACACCACTGATACCGAGACGGAAGAGTACAAGGCCATCACGGCCGAAGCCGGCGACTCCAAGGCGGCCGAATCCACTACTGGCGTTGATTGCGCATCCTTCAAGATTGAAGCCACCGAAGGGTTCGTTCTTGACAGCGGCAGCGCAAGTGAACAGAAGGCACGCTTCTATAAGGAGGGCACGGACAGCTCTTTCAAGGTAGACGTGTTCCCGCGCTCGCCCGAAGAGGAAATCGCCAGCCTGCAGAAGACCTACGAAGGCAAGGATATTGCCACCGATCAGGTGGACATCAAGGGCACTACGTGGCTTCGCCTGAAGGCCCCCGACAACACCTATACGATGTTCGCATCGGCGCCTAACGGCAAAACCGTGCGCGTGCAGATTCATCGCAAGCTGAACTGGGACGACGCACTGCCTATGATTGAGGCCCTAACCCTGAAGTAAGCACTAAATTCGCGGCACCGCATCAGCACCTCACCCGACAGGGCCGGTTTCGGAAACCCGAGACCGGCTCTTCCTTTTGCCCTGAAACCGCGCGAGGGCGCAGTGCGGCGTGGCATAATCAGACAGACCAACAGTTTCAACTTTAAAAGGAATCCATGCACAACATCGATCATATCGAGGTGCGCGGAGCACGCGTGCACAACCTGAAGAACGTGAGCGTCGACATCCCCCTAGGCGAGCTTGTGGGAATCGCAGGCGTTTCCGGGTCGGGCAAAAGCTCGCTGGCACTTGGCGTGCTGTACGCCGAAGGGTCGCGCCGCTACCTTGAGGCACTCTCGACCTACACACGCCGCCGCATTTCGCAGGCAGGTAAGGCAACCGTAGATGACGTGCGCTACGTTCCCGCCGCCCTGGCTCTTCATCAGCGCCCCGCCGTGCCCGGCGTTCGTTCCACCTTCGGCACTTCAAGCGAGCTTCTGAACAGCCTTCGCCTTTTGTTCTCGCGCGTAGGCAGCCACGTGTGCCCCAACTGCGGCAAGCACGTCCCACCCACCCTTAACGTGGCGGCCGAGCTGCCAACCCCCTGCCCCTACTGCGGCACCGAATTCTTCGGCCCGGGCGCCGAGCAGCTTGCCTTCAACAGCGAAGGGGCCTGCCCCACCTGCAGCGGAACGGGTATCGCCCGCACGGTCAACCGTGCAGCGCTTGTTCCCGACGAAAGCAAGACCATCGACGAAGGCGCCGTGGTGGTGTGGGGCTCGCTGATGTGGGACCTTATGAAACAGGTGTGCGGCGCCATGGGCGTGCGCACCAATGTGCCGTTTTCCGAATTGACTGCCGAAGAGCGCGACATCGTATTCAACGGCCCCTCTGAAAAGAAGCACATCCTGTACAAGGCCAAGAAAGGCGACGATTTCGCCGAACTCGACTTCACGTACTACAACGCGGTGCGCACCGTCGAGAACGCGCTTTCGAAGGCAAAGGACGAGAAGGGCCTGCGCCGCGTTGCGAAGTATTTAACCGAAGGTCCCTGCCCCGATTGCCATGGAACGCGCCTGTCGGAAGCCGCGCGTGGACCGCTGGTGCGCGGAATCAACTTGGCGCAAGCAACGGAGATGACGCTTGATCAGGCAGTTGAATGGGTTGCAGGCGTGCCGGCAAGCCTGCCCGAAGAAATGCGCCCCATGGCGAAATCGATTTGCGAGTCGTTCCAAAGCACCGCAAAGCGCTTGCTGGAACTCGGCTTGGGCTACCTGTCGCTTGACCGCGCGGGATCGACGCTTTCAACGGGTGAACGCCAGCGCGTGCAGCTTGCCCGTTCGGTTCGCAACCGCACCACGGGCGTGCTGTACGTTATGGACGAACCATCAATCGGTTTGCATCCCGCTAATATCGATGGCCTTCTTGGCGTGATGCGCGACCTTATCGCCGACGGCAATTCGGTGGTGATGGTCGATCACGACACGCGCATTCTGCGCGCCGCCGACCACCTTGTCGAGATGGGCCCAGCCGCAGGAGCGAACGGCGGCACGGTTGTTTCGCAAGGGACGGTAGCCGAAGTGGGCACAGATGAAGCGTCAATCATCGGGCCCTATCTTTCGGGTGCCGCGCGCGTGTCCACCCGCCCGCACGTGCAACCTGAAAAGATCTTCGATCTTGGACGCATTCATCTGGAATCAAGCGGCCTGCATACCGTGAAGCCGCTTTCCATCGACATCCCGAAAGGGCGCCTGATCGCCGTCACCGGCGTATCGGGTTCGGGCAAAACCACCTTAGTTCTTGAGACGCTTATCCCCGCGCTTGCTGCGCAGACCGCCGGAGAGACGCCGCCCACACACGTAACCAACATTCAGGCCGGCGGCATCCAGCGCGTGAACCTTATTGATGCCACGCCCATTGGCATCAACGTGCGATCGACGGTGGCAACGTATTCAGACGTGCTTGACATCCTGCGCCGTTCTTACGCGCGCACCGAAGACGCTGCGGCTGCGGGCCTGAAAATGGGCGATTTCTCGTACAACACGGGAAGCCTGCGCTGCCCCACCTGCGACGGCACAGGGCAGATCTCGCTTGACGTTCAGTTCCTGCCCGACGTGGACATCGCATGCCCCGATTGCCGCGGGTCGCGCTACAGCGATGCGGCCAATAACATTCGTCGCCCCGAAAAGGGGAAGCCGGCAAACCAGGCGCTCAGCCTTCCCGAGCTGCTATCCCTTTCGGTTGACGAGGCGCTGCCGCACGTGGCCGACGTGAAGAAGGCGCACGAAAAGCTGCAGACGCTTCACGATTTGGGACTGGGTTACCTTACGCTGGGCGAAGCGACGCCGGCGCTTTCGGGCGGCGAAGCGCAGCGTCTGAAGCTTGCAAGCGAGATGGGTCGCGGACAGGAAGACGCCGTGTTCGTGTTCGACGAACCTACCATCGGGCTGCATCCGCGCGACGTCGAGACACTGCTTGCCGTGTTCCAAAGGCTTGTCGAACAAGGTGCCACCGTCGTAGTCATCGAGCACGATCTGGATTTCATTGCCAACGCCGATTACGTCATCGACATGGGTCCTCGCGGCGGAAGCAACGGCGGTCGCGTAGTCGCATGCGGCACGCCCGCTGAAATTGCCGCGAACCCCGACAGCATCACCGGTCGCTACCTTGAGATCTAGCGAAAGATAACAGTTTCCGAAGAAACAGAACAATTGGGGATTCTGTTAGCTTAGCTGCGTTATGTTCTGATAGCATTCATCGAGCATATTCACGCATTTCGAATCAATTACCGACTATTCAAACTGCCCTGTTCGATTTTTGACGAGAATGGAAAATGAGTTGACGACGAAACGAATCAGGACGCTGCTCCTTTTCGCGGCGTTCGCAGCCTGCGTCATGGTAGCGCCACAGGCTGCTTTCGCAGCAGAGCAGACGACAATCGACGTAAACACTAGCTCCGAATTCAACGATGCAGTAAGCACCGTTAACGCCGCAACAAGCGGCGAATACACCATCCGCCTTACCAACGACATCGAAGGGGGGCGCCTCTTTCAATAACACGCGCCCGATTACCATCCTTGGCAATGGTCACACAATCACCCTTGGCGGGTTCGGCTCCCTTTACGTACAACCTGGCTCGCAGCTGAATCTGGGCGCACAAGATGGCAGCGACACCCTGACAATCAGCGGCGGAAACATACAGGGCAACGACGTGCCAGGACTGCTGTACATTAAAGGCTCCTGCAACATGTATCCCGGCGTCACCCTTGCCGACCGCAAAGGCAACAACTACTTCGGCAGCGGCGTGACCGTGCAGGGCGGCGAATTCCACATGTACGGCGGAGCCATCGACAACTGCGGCATCACTGGCGGATCCATATGCTACGGAGGAGACGTTGCGGTGATCTACGGCGGCTCGTTCATCATGGACGGCGGCAAAATCACCAATTGTTTTGCCACGTCAAGCTTTAGAGCCGCAGATTACGGGATGGATTCCCGAATCATCACTTCCACCGGTGGCGGCGTTTACGTTTCAGGCGGATCCTTGTTCGTCATGAACGGTGGAGCAATCACCAACAACAAAGCCAACGAAATGGGAGGCGGTATTGCCGTCGTCGCCTCAATTGAAGAAATCATAAATAGAGGATGGGGCAATCTCACGAGCTCAGCGCAAATCCTCGGCGGAACCATTTGCAGCAATCAGGCAAATGACGGCGCGGGCGTATTTGCCTCTGCGTACTTCTACGCTGCAGCATACGGCCTTTGCGCTGACACTCCAAGCGTAACCGCGGCTGAAAAACCTGGCTTGTTCGTAGAGAATGCAACAATCAGCAATAATATCGCGACCAAGATGAAGGCTATGGAGCAGGCGTACTTGCGGTGATGCTCGCAGCGCCCGCCAAAGCGGAGATTCGCTCTTGTTCGATAACAGAGAACAGCGGAGCCGTTGGCGCAGGCGTGACGTCGTATGGTAACTTTACCAACCTTGTCATCAATGATTGCGTCATTACGGGCAACCATGCCACCACCTACGGCGGAGGGTTCGCTGCAGAATCGAATTCCGGCCAGAATGCGGGCACCGTTGTTACCAACACCCAACTATGCAACAACACTGCCAACAAAGCGGCATCCGACATCTACCTGGACAACTCGCCTCTGAAGCTGCAGTCGGCTCAGGACATGGACTCCCTCTACCAGGGCAAGCCAGATGATGTCACCGGCAAGAAAATCGATGGCTGGTATATCGACGACGAGGACCTGCGCTACACCGAGCAAACCAAGGAGCAGCGACACGAGTTCACCGAATACACCGACATTGCCTCTAACGGCAAAACATACTTGATCGCTGCCACAAACCCCGACGAGGACAACCCTAACAAGCCAGGCAAAGATGACGAACTCGGCACCGATGCCCCTGGTGACAACACGCCTGACAAGGACGACCAAAAGCCCGGTGCCGACGACCAAAAGCCTGGCGGCACCGAGGGCGAGCAGAAGCCCGGCACTGGTGACAAAGAGCCTGGCGACAATAACGATGACCAGTCCAACAAGGACAATGCCAACAACAACGGTAGCATCGATGCAACAAGTAACGGCGATGCACCCAACGCCGCAAACGTCATCCCCGCGACGGGCGATACAACGAGCACGCTTGTCATCGCCTCTCTGCTGATCGCCTGCTGCGCTCTGGCCGTAGCGGTTATCTCCAAGAGGAAGCAATTCAACCTGTAATCAGGCTGTTCCCGCATCATACAAGCATTAGAGCCACCTCACGGTGGCTCTAATCATTTGCATTAGGTATGCACAGGCCGCTCGGTTCGACCCTAATGGCAAACAACAAAAAAACGATTCGCTAGCCCTTCGGAGGGAAAAAGCGACTTGTATCCACGCCTTCAAGCTGAAGAAGCTTGATCTTATTGTTGAGCCCCGAACCATACCCCGTTAGGTTGCCGTTTGCCCCGATCACTCGATGGCATGGAATGATCAGGGAAATCTCATTATGTCCAATGGCTCCGCCAACCGCCTGAGCCGACATCTTCGCCACACCGCGCTGCTTCGCCAACAAGTCAGCGATCGCGCCGTACGTAGTTGTTTGACCATACGGGATATCAAGCAAAAGGCGCCACACTGCTTGACGATACTCGCTACCAGCCGGATTCAAAGGTGGTGTAAAACCGGGTTCTTCCCCTGAAAAGTAAACATCGAGCCAACGCTTGGTTTCTGCAAGAACATGCGTTTCCTGCTGAAAGCATTTCGCAGGCAGCGTTTCGGCAAAAAACCTGCCGCCTTCTATCCATAGGCCGGTAAGCGCGGTTTCATCCGACGCCAACAAGATATTGCCAAGAGGCGAATCGTAATGCTGCACGTAAATCATTCAACATCCCTGAAACGGCAATCGTAATCCGAAAGCCCGTAGGCGCAGAAACAGGCAATCCTAAAAGCCGACGATCAGGCCGCCGCGCTCGGCATAATAGCTGCACAGGCCCCTGGTCGGAAGAATATCGATCGTGGAATTGCTCCACGCTTCTAGGATGCTGTCCCTCAAAGCCTGGGCGACAATGTGGTTGTCGCAGTGGCTGATAGCAACGTGGCCGCCGGCGAAACCGTGCTCTTTCATTAAGCCGATCAACGCACGAACCGCTTTCTTGGGACCCTTGGTTTTACCCTCAATGACGATCTTGCCTTCGTCGCTGGCACTGCCAATGCCCCACATGCCCAGCGCCTTTGCAAGAAAACCGGTCATCTTGTTCATGCGACCGTTCTTAATAAGGTTGTCAAACGACGACAGCGCGAAAATGCACTTGGTCTTGTCTAGGAACTGATTCGCGCGAACAACAGCCTCGTCGAAATCGACGCCTTCACGAGCGAGCTTTTCAAGCTCGCGCACGCACAGAACAAGCTCGGGGCCGGTGGAGCCGGAATCAAGTACCGCGATCTTCTTTTCGGGATGAGCCTCAAGCGCTATGTCCATAGCGGTAAGAGCGCTATTCATGCTGCCAGAAAGCTGGGAGGAAACAGTGATGGCGAACGTACAGTCGGATTTCTCGAACTGCTCAAGCCATGTACCCGGCGCAGGGCACGACGTGTGGCTGGCCGATTTCTCCTGCTCCATGTCGTGAAGCATCCTCTGAACGTCAAGATCCTCGTTGTCGATGAAGTCTTCGCGACCGACACTGATAACGAACGGCACGCTGGTTAGATTGATGACGTCGGAGTGATACGTCATTGGAAGAAGGTCGCAACTTGAGTCTGTGACGACGTTCCACTTCATGCTGTGCGTCCTTTCCGACACGCGAAATATCCGATTTCCAAATCGGCTCTATTCGCGCTAAGTCCCTTTAGCCCTTGCTCAATTGCAGAATACGACGGCTTTCGTCGTAAAACACTAACGGGCACAATGATATCGGTACTCTTCAACAGAAAGCAATGATTTGTGGCAGATCTACAGCCGAATGGTCGTCATGCCTTCCTTGCTTATTGACGTTTCAATACTCAAACGTCAAATCTTCCTACAAAAGCCCTGATAAACTCTGCGGCAATAACGTGGACCGAGTACTAAGAACCATTGAATGACGTGGGGATCATTCAACGGTCCGCTTACGTATCGGCACCGTATAAGCAAGAAAGAGATAGGAGCTGTCATGTTCTTCTACGAGCCGCTTTCAGCGACAGCAATAGTAAGCGTTTTGCTGTATTTGATTTTCCTTATTGGCATGAACGAACTGTCGCGCTTGAACAAGTGGGTTGGCGCAGTGATTTTCATCGCCCTGCCCCTGGTTTTGACCATTTTCGTGTGGCCCCATACGGCCGTTGAGGGCACGGGTGCCGGCACGTGGTTCCAATGGGTAAAAACCTACTCATGCCTAGCAGGCGCGATCTTAGGTTGGTTGATCGTGTACTTCCCCGCCTTCCAGAAGAAGTACATCGTTTGCATCCCGCCCATCATCTTCGCTATCAACATTCTTGAGGCTTGCATCCGCGACTTCCAGCTTGCCGGCGTATACGGAATCGTCGACGGTTATATGGTAGTCGGCGGTCCCTGGAACATCATGAACGGCATCGCCGGCATATTGAACGCCATCTGCATTTGCGGCTTCTTCGGTATCATTGTCGGTCGCGGCAAAAAGAAGGACTTCGTTTGGCCCGATCAGCTGTGGTTCTGGATCATCGGCTATGACCTGTGGAACTTCGCCTACACCTACAACAGCGTCTCCGATCGCTCCATGTATTGCGGCCTGGTTCTGCTGGCAGCATGCACGATCCCCGCATTCTTCATTAAGCGCGGCGCCTATGCTCAGCATCGCGTGCGTACGCTTGCTGTCAACATGATCGTCACCATGACCATTCCTTGGTTCTTCCTGCATCCTGCGTTTGTGGTTCATTCCACCAACAACCCCGCAGCGCACATGACGATTTCGACTATCGCGCTTATCTTCAACGCCTGCGTCTTCGTTTATCAGATGTACACCATCGTTTCGAAAAAGCGCAATCCGTTCAAGCAGGAGCTCTACATTGATAACCCGAAATTCCGCAGGGTTTACCTTGAGAGCATCGATGTCCCCGAAGACCAACGCGAAACCGCTTTGGCCAACCTGGAAGAGTTCGGCTACGCAGCTGCATGGGACGAAAAGGGCCGCGTGAAGACCATGGTCGAGCGCCCGTAACGTTACACGCTTCCGCACCGTCGCGACCCAACGATCGCGACGGTGTACAATCGATGCTAGGAGGACCCATGGGTATTCTGTACCAAGCATCCGACCCCATGGTCTGGGCGATTTGGCTCTTCGTCGTGTTCGCTCTTATGGCCTTCAACGAGTTCGGACGCACGAGCGTTTGGGGCAGCGTGACGTTGTTCATCATCGCCCCCATCTTCTTCACCGTCTTCGTTTGGCCCTACACCGCAGCACCCGGTAACGAATACGGCACCGGCAATTGGTTCAACTGGGCGAAAACGTACTCCGCCTTGGCGGGATGCATAGGCTTCATGGCTTTGCGATTCGTGAAATGGCACGACTCCGAAGGCCGCGTTCATCATTTGTATGAAAAACGTTGGGCTCTTTGTTTCCCGCCTTTGATTTTGGCAATCAACATCTCCGAAGCAGTTGTGCGTGACCTTCAAATGTATTCCTACGGCCTTTGGAACGGCGCCATCATCGATCACGTTTGGATGATCTCGGGCCCTTGGAACATCATGAACGCCATCGCGGGCATCTTGAACATCATCACCATCTGTGGTTGGTTCGGCATCTTCATTTCGAAGGACAAGTCGCGCGACATGATCTGGCCTGACATGCTGTGGATGTGGATCATCGCCTATGACCTGTGGAACTTCGCCTACACCTACAACTGCATGTCCGACCATTCCACGTATACAGGTTTGGCTCTGCTGATTGCCTGCACCGTTCCCACCTTCTTCACGAAGCGCGGAGCATGGTTGCAGCACCGCGCCCAAACGCTGGCGCTGTACGCGATGTTCGCCATGGCATTCCCGCAGTTCTACACCTTCGCCGAGATCCCCACAACGCATAACCCGAGTGCTTTCTTCGCCGTGAGCCTGGTTGCGCTTATCGCAAATGTTGCGCTGGCCGTTTACCAGTTCCGCCGCATCCGCGCACGCAACCTTAACCCGCTTAAAGACGAGCTCTATAATGACACCAAAAAGTACATCGAGGTCGTCGAGGAAAACCGCTAACGCAAAGATCCGATTCCAATGCGCCACAGGAAGCCCGACGACCCATCTGCCAACGAAGGAGCCGTCGTGCCGACGCGAAGGAACGCCTCCATACCAGAATTCGACCATGACCTGCCGCATCACGTTACGCGGCAGGTCAGGCAAAGCGTTCGGCTAGAAGGAACCGCCGGCGACATCATGCAGGCAGCGCGCGACCTTTACGAAACCCAAGGCGTTGCCGCAACCAGCTTAACCGGCATCGCCCGCAAGGCTGGTGTGACGCGCAGCCTTCTGTACTACTATTTCCCCGACAAGCAAGCTGTGACCGATGCCGTGGTCGACGACTATCTTGAAGACCTGGTTGAAAGCGTTTCGACATGGAACGAGCTGCGCGCCTTCGGCGACACCCCGTCAGAGCTGAAAAAGTGCGTCTCAATGGTTCGTCGCGCGCTTTATACCGCATCGAGGGAACTTCGTCCGATGTTTACCGTATTGGATGAGCTGGGAGTACGCGATGAATTCGCGACCCAAGCAGTACGAGAAATCGTCGCATGCATCCAAGACTACATCGTCTCCGAATACCTAGCCTACCGAACTATCGAGATTCAGCTTGTACCCGAAACCTTCGGCCTTCTTATTTTCGGGCTGGCAGGCATGATGAAGGCGAAACCCGACATCACCGACGAAGAGCTGGCCATCCTGATTGCGCAAACCTTGCGTCTTGATATGACCGTGATGGACCCGCCGCCCTGGCCGGAAAACCCTTTGCCTGATACTCCTTCAGATTAGTATTCTCAAGTTGAATAGAGCAGCAAGATCCGCAAACAACGAAAGCGAGGCAAGGGACCTTCTCCCCTGCCTCGCTTTCGTTTTCTAGACCGCCCAGCAAAACCAAGCGCCTAGCCAAAGTGTTTTGCGCTTCCGCTCTACAGCCCCCAGCGTGCATATTCCAGGTAACCGCTCACACTATAGTGATCAGCCCAATCGTCGGCTGGATAACCCTCCCCGCCAACAGCCCCAAGATAGCCGTTATCTACCTTTTCGCCGTTCTCGTTCACAACCAAAGCGTACCAGTGACCATAGCTGTGTACTGGCTTGCGCAGCTGGCATGCAAGCGTTAGCTTCGACTCGCCTTCCTTACGGAAAAACGCACCGGCAGCTTTGATCTTCTCGATAAGCGTTCCATCGAACCAAAAGCAAATGAATGGCGTTTCGAACGCATCCGTAAGCGATCCGGATTCGCCGTTGTACACGTAACAGAACAGGGCGCGATCGCGCGATTGGGAAAGCAACTCAACCTCGCTTTCCTTCAGCTTGAACTCAACCGTCGTGATAGCACCAGGATGATCGGGGTCCTCGCGCACGTTCGTCACGGTCGTCTTCACCTGAAAAAAGAACGTCTCAGGAGCAGTTCCCGGGTTTTCAAGCTGCTGCTTCAAGTTCAAAGACACCACATCGACGCCCATGTCCGCAGGCGGGCGAAGGGCATCCAGACCATTGCGGTACAGCGAGCTCATGAGCTGATACTCACCGGTGTACCCGTTGTATAGCGCGTCGAAAAAGTACTGGACCACAGGCGTCTCCTTAGATTTCGAATCAAACGTCTAGATTCTAGCGTTACGCCACTCGCGATTACTAGGGGAACTTCTAGTTTTGAACCTTCAAATACGGAGCGACCGTCGCCGAGCATTCCTCAATCATTACACGCGCACGTTTGAAAACCGTTTCGCGCAGATCCTCATCTTCCAAAACGATTTGAGTGATAAGTGCCTTTGCCAGCTGCAGCTCGTTAAGCCAAGGCTCGTTTTCCCACAGGTCTTTAAGGCGATCCGTGGCATCGAGCACCTTGTTGTATGGGTCATCCGGCAACGTGGCAAGCGCCCCTTCTTTGTTATGACGAACTTCCCATACGAATACGCAGGCGGGGTTTTCGACCTGGGTATGCGCTTTCGTCAAGCTGTTCTCGAGCCTCGCCGATGCTTGAGGATCGGTTCGCGCAAGATAACCGGCGCGACTCGGCAATGCATCCGCGATCGGGTTGGTGATCTCAAGGATCTCCTCGGCATACGCGCGATACGCGTCGCACACGTCAAACGGAACCCTGCGCTCAGCCTGAACCAATTCGCTGTCCTTCGCCTTGCAGGCTGCACGCTCGCGAGCAGCGTTTGCGCAAGCGATACGTTCGCTCAAGCTTGCTCGAGCATTAGTGTCGTTCATGCCCTTCCCTTCCTTAAGCAGCGACGTCGGAGCCGTCGTCGAAGCCACCAACGCTGAACTGGGAATCCAACCACAGTTCTTCTTCATCGAAATCAGGCAAAGCGGTAGGATCTTCCATCTGGTAAACCCACGTTGGCTCGCCAACCTCGCCAAGGTCGAAATACCCTGGATGCTCCTCGATCTTGTAGCCGGGTTCGCACACGCCACGATGCCCGCGCTCGAACAGCCACCAGTTGTCAGCGGGCGTCTCAAGAAGCGTCGTAGCCGTCTTGTTTGCGCGCAGCGAAAAATAGCGCGCCGTTCGTTCATCCTGGAAGCCCAGCACCAGATGGCGATCGCAGTTGCCGATGATCGAGTTCGCAACTGCCTGGTTGTAACGCGCCTCAAGCTGGCTGACCGTCTGGCAAATGATGGTGCAGCTGACCTCACGGCTGCGGATGACGGAAAGCACGTCATCGAAATCCGGCAACGTCAGGTTCGCGAAATCGTCAAGCATGAAGCGAACGGGAACAGGCAACCTGCCGCCTTCGCACTTCGCGTCCGCGAAGTCGCACAAGCTGGAAAACGCCTGGCGAATGAACAAGCTGGTCAGCGGCGCCAAACTACGATCCATGTCATCCATGGTCACGAACAGTACACGACGTTCGCGGCCCAGGTCGCAAAAGTCAATCTGGTCCACCTTGCGAAACGACGCAAGAGCGCCATCGAACGTAAGCGGCATCAGATTCGCAGCGATAATCCCCATGATGCTGGAGTGCATCTTCTCGGCACGAACCGTACTCTTCGCACGACGATACAACGAGACAGCGTAGCTTTCGGGATCTTGCCTGGAAAGGTCGGAGAACAGCGCATCGGCATTCCCTTCGCACGCCTGTTCATAAACGCTTACGACCGACGCCATGTTTCATTCGCGATCGGGAAGCGCTTCGAAAACATACGCAATATAGCTTGCGACGTAATTGGCCGCCGCTCCCGCCCAAAACGGGTCGTCGCCCATCTCCGAGCGCGGGAACAGAGCACTGGCAATAGAAATAATGTCCTGAGCAAGAGGTCGTCCCTTGCGCCAACGGACATGATGAAGCGGGTCATATCCAATCGTGCCTTCCATCGTGGTGAAATCAAGGCAGTCGACGGTGTAACCGTGTGCGCTCAGACACGGCCCCATTTCGCGAAACAAGCGGCCCTTGGAATCAAGGACAACGTAAGAGCCTTCGCATTGCAAAAGGTTGGGCTTCAAGAAGTTGCGCGTTTTGCCAGAACCCGAGCAACCAAGAACCAATACGTTGTTGTTAAGCCCGGTTACCCAAGAGTCCATGCTCTCGGATCGCATGGAGGTGAGGATAAGTTCACCCGCATAGGCGGCGCGGCTGTTTTCAGTGGAGTTGTTCATTGTTTATCTCGCTCTCTGCGTGATTGAGTTTTCGTTGATGGATGATGAAATCGAAATGCCTACGACACAACTTGGGCGCATCGCGGCAGCGATAAGGACGGCCGAGTCCCTAGAGCTTCGTGATGATGCGGTCGGCAAGACCCGCTTCGACGGCTTCTTCCGCCTCGAAATAGGTATCGGTGGCCGTAAGCTCGAAAACGCGGTCGATAGGCATACCGCTGTGACGTGCGATAACGCCAGCAGTAATGTCTCGGATACGCATAAGATCGTCCGCCCTGGCCTTCACGGACAGCGCATTGCCACCGGCACCGGCGCTGATAAGCGGGTCGTGGATCATGACGCGGCTATGCGGCAAAATCTCGCGATCGTCCCCCGCAATGAACAGCAATGCCGCCATGCTTGCAGCTATACCCAAGCAAACGGTTCGAATGGGGCAGCTTACAGCCTGCATGACGTCGTAAAGAGCCAAGCCGGACTGGACTTCGCCACCAGGACTGTTGATGTAAAGCGTGATGGGGGTCGTGGGATCTTCGCGCTGAAGATACAGCAAGTCACGGATAACGACCGCACACGATTCAGCGTTCACCGAGGTCATAAGCTCGAGCTGGCGCTTTCCCAGCATCTCGTCCCTAATATCCAGACGATTAAGACCTTCTGCGGTTTCGCGAATGATTTGAGGTTGATAAACGAACGTATGCTCACTCATTATGAGCTCCTTCCGAGGGTAAAAGACTCAACAACCAGCAACACGATGGAACGGGCGTACAGACGACGAGCTAGCATGAGCCGTCATACGCATACATTTCCGTTATAAGGTTGTGGTTTGGAAAATCTGGTACCTGGCAAGTAGTACCAGCAACTCCTCTATAGGCGATAGCGCCTATTTGCCGGGAGGCGGGTCTTGTGACCCTCGGGTGATGTACACTCTAGCATTCGCCGCAAAAGCGCGCAAGTGCCAAAATCAAAAAAGCCTCAAGGGGTCGAAACCACTTGAGGCATAGCGTCGAGATCGCGAAAGGATGAAGCGAACGAAACAACAGGAACACCGAACCGCCCCATAAGAAGCTCGTTCGATGCCCCTGAATCAAAGCCCGATCAGTTCCCGCACTCTGAAAAACTAGAGATCTTTCTTTTGAAGGATACGAATGCTGATCATGCAGCTTGTCGCATAAATCGCCAACGAGATTACGATCAAAATGATCAGCGAAATTATTGGATGCAGAACCACCCAACCACCAAGCCTACTAAACGCTTCGGGCAATGCAAATCGAGAAGCGACGAGGACAAGGCACCCGACAAGCATAAACGCATAAGAAATATAACGCGCGCCTTGCGTGCTGCCGAACTTAATTGAGAACGGCTGTGCGAGTGACACCATCCCCAACACGACAAACATTGAAGCCACGCATGCTGCAAAGATCTCGAAAGCCGTGGCCTTTTCTATCGCTACGCCGAAAAGGGGAAACAGCGACATGCATGCCGTGGTGAGGGCGAACATAATCACAACTGCAATAGCCGAGCAGATGAGTATCGTCATATAACGCCCGATGACAATATCATGACGTGAAAACGGAAGCGCGCATCGATAACGTAGCCAGCCATTCCGATCGTCGTAGCCCAGCAGCGAGAACATCACGAGCATTGGAACCATGGCGCACGCCGCAGATGCCCCCGCATACGAACCCATTCCGAAGCACATGAATATGCACACGATCACACACATGACGCCCAAGGATACAGCCATGGTGCGCATGATTGCCAATTCGGATCTCACAGAAGCTAGCATTAGCGGCCCCCTTTCAACATGAAATGCAGGTAATCGCCAACACTTGCGCGATCGCAAGCGATTTCAGGAAACGCCTGAACGAATTCAAAGCGGTTAGGCACAAACACCTCGCAGCTGAATTCATGCTTCATCACGCGCGAGCCCGGAACGCATTCGAGGATTTCCTCAACCTGCGCAACCGCACAGCGCGCAATGCCAACGGTATCGGTGATGGTTTCGCGCGGCACATCGAAGACGATTTGGCCTTCACCGATTCCCACCACACGGTCGGCGATGCGTTCCAGATCGGTCGTGATGTGACTTGAAAGCAGCACGCCCCGATCTCCCTCGGCCACAAATGCCTGCAGCATATCCAAGATCTCGTCGCGGGCGAGCGCATCAAGACCAGCGGTGGCCTCATCCAGAAACAGGAGGTCGGCGCCATGTGATAATGCAACCGCGATCTGCAGCTTCATACCCATGCCGCGAGAGAGTTCCTTTACCTTCGTTTTCGGATCAACGCCGAACTGCTTGATAAGCGAGCTGAACACCGAATCCTCCCATTGCGGAAAAGCAGGCTTCAGGCATGTCACCACCTGATCTATGCGCAATTCCGAGGGGAACGGGCACGTGTCTAGAACCAGACCTATTCGAGCACGAACGCAACGCTGGATCTCGTCGGGAGAACCGGCACCAAACGGTTCGCCGAAAAGAGCGATTTCGCCCGTATCTACATGCTGCAGGCCTAAGGCAACTCGAATCGTCGTCGTCTTGCCGGCGCCATTTGCGCCAACGAATCCGACGATCTCGCCCGGTGCGACCGAAAGACTAACGTCGCGCAACGAAAACGAATCGCTCACCTTACGACTCACGTGGCGTATATCTAGAAGATTCGTCATGAGATTCTCTCTTTCCCAGCGTTCTACTCGAACTCTTCGCTTGCAACCAAATCAAGCATTTCGTGCAATTCCGCACGCGAGACGCCCAGCTCAGATGCCTGTTTTACCGCTTGATCAAGCAATCCCTCAACGTGCTTCAGCTGTTCTTCGCGCAACATCTCGTGATTTCCCGTGGCTACGAAGCAGCCCTTGCCTTGCACGGTTTCGATGAAACCCTCTGTTTCAAGATCAGAATAAGCGCGTTTGGTGGTGATGACGCTCACCCCGATTCCGTTTGCCAACGCCCTGATGGACGGAAGCTTTTCACCACAGGCCAAAGCGCCTGAGAGGATTTGGCTTCTGATCTGCGACGAGATCTGTTCGTAAATGGGCTTGTCGCTTGTGTTCGAAATGATGATGTCCACGATGGCCTTTCGTGTATATAACCGGTAAACACAGTATATATACACTATGCACAGTTATGCAAGTGAGATTTCGAAGCGTTCGAAAAGTGATGCAGGGGCAGCGAGATCGCCCCGAAACAAAACAAGGGCGAGCGAATAATCGCCCACCCTCGCATACGACGCTACTTTCAGCACCTTACTTTTTTGAACAATGTGACTGCAATGCCGTTCAAGTAGTCAAGCGCACCGGCATTTACTGCTGCCCTATCGCCACGCGCATACTCGTTTTCGCACGCTACCCAGTCGGCCCACGCCTCGCGCGTGCTCTCCATTTCGTGCATATCTTCAATCTGCACTCCCTGGGTCTTTCCGATCATGGCTCGCCACCACTGCATATCGTGCATATATTCAAGTTGCTCGGGAGTCCACGATGCAAGCAGACATTCTGGGAGGCAATCGTGGCAGTCGCGTATCATGCCAGGAATGGACAGGTAGATCTTCCCGCCAGGCTTCACGTAAGGAAGAAGCTTCTGACCAAGGTAGCGCGGATCGCGGCCGAAATAGTTGTACGAATCGACGCTCACTACCGCGTCGAAGTAATACGGCTCAAAACGGCAAGCCTTCCGCAAGATCGGCACCGCAAAGCAGCTCCTCGCAGAGCTTAAGCGGGTTGGGACCCATGATCTTCGAGCGGACGAGGTTGATATCGAAGCTGTTCGCTTTTGGGAATTCGTTCATTGTTGTTCCCGACTACGTTCAAGCGTGGCTTGATCAGCTTCTAGCCGAAACGATCATCGCGCAACCAACCGTTGCTAGGATATGCGTCTATCCACACGTATGCTGACACCATCGAAACGACCCCACCGAGAGGAGTACTCATGGCATTCGCAGAAAAACTTGTCGCCGTACGCCGCGCACACAGCCTCACGCAAGACCAGCTTGCCGAGAAGCTTTACGTCACCCGCCAAGCCGTGAGC